>Ga0182234_10001_pt1 | contig 243963 bp, 260 predicted proteins | sample hydfratesGB_TM_A_FD_145595 | JGI IMG/M metagenome (GOLD analysis project Ga0182234, IMG submission 145595) | Subsurface microbial communities from deep shales in Ohio, USA - hydraulic fracturing test GB_TM_A | ecosystem: Environmental > Aquatic > Deep subsurface > Shale gas/oil reservoir >...
GTGTAAAGTCCTCAAATTCAAAACCCGGTGCAACCGTACATCCCACAAGTGAATAGTCATATTTGGAATTATCACACACTGTTGCACCAAAGACTGAACCTGCAGGGACAATACCCTGTGGTATCTCACCGTTTAATATGTCGTTTCCAAGATGGATTGGTTCATAATCACCATTTGGATGTATCATATGTATGTCAATGGGTGCCCCACTGTAAAAATGCCAGATTTCTTCCTGTTTTATTGTGTGAAGTGCTGAAAATTCGCCTTGTTTTAATAAAAAGTAGATTGCCGTGGAAAACGCATGATCTATAGTAAATCTTTTCGGTAGGTATTGGTGTTTGATGGTTTCCCCGGATCTGTATGTTTCTTTAAAAAACCCACCTTCGGGGTGCTTGCTCATATCAAGGTATTTTATGATTTCATCAGCGTTGTTCATGGTTATCTCCTGAATTGTATTAAGGTACTTTAAGCCCTTGCTTTAGTGGATATTGTGAGATCACTATGACATGTTCATAAAAAATATTTATACAATGCTAATCATGTGTCATATATGCGATGTAAAGTAAGCTTAAAAAAATTATCTTCTAATCCTATCCATTATGATTACCAGTATGGGTTGGCTTCTATATTATATAAGCGTTTGACAACTGCAAATGTAGAACTTGCAAATGAAATTCATAGATATAAAGGTTTCAAGTTCTATACATTTTCCAATTTGATTGCAGAGGATAAAATTCCTAATAACAAGGGTTTGAATTTTAGTAAAGCTCATTTTTTCATATCATCTCCTGACAATAAATTTATCAAAAGTTTTGTTGAGGGATTATTAATGCAACCTGAGTTCTTTCTGGGAAAAAATGAACTGAAAGCGAATTTTACAATTGAAAATATAGAGTTGCTCGAAGAACCTAACTTTTCAGATAAATGTATTTTCAGGACTCTTTCTCCTATCTATGTAAAAACCCAGAGAAAAAAACAGGATAAACTTGTTATGGTGGACCTCTATCCCAAGGAACCTAAATTCTATGATAATTTATATAGAAATTTAGTAAACCGCTATGAGGAATACTATAAACAATCGTTGGATCATTACCATTTTGATGTTTTGGACGTCTACAATGTTAAACCCAAACGCATATCGATTGGTAATACCCAAAGGCGTTGCAGTATCATGACTTTTGAAGTAGAGGCAAATCCCGAACTTATTGCTTTTGCATACAATGCAGGGTTTGGAGAAAAGAATGCAATGGGATTTGGATGTGTAGATATAGTGGAGTAAGGTGTACCATATGGGGCAGATGAAAAACACTGATTCCGGAAAGAAGAGAGAGTCAGAACAACCAGATGTGGACCCAAATTCGTTTGCAGCCGTTTGGTCGGATTCAGTGCGTATAACTGGTGTAAAAGTTGCTTACTATCATATCTGCCATACAAAACTCTGGCTTTTTTCTCATAATATTAATCTTGAGCAGGAAAATGCAAATGTACAAATTGGCAAGCAACTTCATGAAGATCGTTATAAGAAGAAAAGAAGGGATGTTACAATAGGTAATACCATGAGTATAGATTTCTTGGAAACAAAGGGTACAATCAGGATTCATGAGGTCAAAAAGACAAAGAAAATGGAAAAATCCCATGAAGCACAATTGCTTTTCTATATCCACTATTTTAAGAAACAAGGTATTGAAGCAACGGGTGTTATCAATTATCCGCTACTGAATAAGACCCAGAATATTACGCTGACTCCTGAAAATGAATCAACTCTTATTCAGGAAATAGAGGACATAAAGATAATAGTGCTTGGGAAGATGCCAAACCCGAAAAGAAAAAAGATCTGTCCCAAATGTGCCTATTATGAATTTTGTTTTAGTGGTAGTGAGTATGAAGAATGAAGGGGGAATTTTATTAAAAGCGAATATTATATCCTGCAGGATGGTTATCTGAAAAGAAAAGAAAACACTGTCTATTTCCAGAATAAGGATGAAAGAAGACTTCTGCCCATAAACAAGATTTATTCCATCTATGCATACGGTAAATTATCTTTTTCTTCAGGGGTGGTTTCATATCTTGCTAAAAATGGAATCCCGATACATTTCTTTAATTACTACGGTTTTTATGAGGGTAGTATGTATCCAAGGGAGACTTTGATAAGCGGTGACCTTGTGATCAATCAGTCTGCCCATTATCTGGATGATTCAAAGCGGAAGTATCTTGCAGGTAAGTTTATTGAAGGTGCATGTGGCAATATTCTTAAAAATTTGCGCTATTATTCAAGAAATGATGAATATCATCAGCAACTCAATGACTTTATAGGACGTATTGAGGATGAAATTGTTAAACTGCCTGAGACTGATTCTATATCTTCAATGATGAATGTTGAAGGCAGATTGCGTGGCCTGTATTATCAGGCATTGGATGAGATTCTTCCTGAGGAATATATGATTGTTAAAAGAACCCGCAGGCCTCCGGAAAATAAGATGAACACCTTAATAAGCTTTGGTAATTCCCTGATGTACACTACTGTTCTTTCTGAAATCTATAATACGCAGTTGAACCCGACAATTTCCTACCTTCATGAACCGTTTGAAAGGCGTTTTTCCCTTTCTCTTGATGTAAGTGAAATATTCAAACCAATTATTATCGACAGGATTATTATGAAACTAGTCAATAAAAATATGCTTGATGACAATTGCTTCAGAGGCGAGATCGGGGATATGCTTCTTAGTGAGAAAGGAAAGAAGATATTTTTGCAGGAGTATAACGATAAGTTGGGTACAACAATCAAGCATAAAGGTCTCAACCGTAAAGTTTCATATAAAAGGCTTATAAGGCTGGAACTTTATAAACTTTCAAAGCACATCCTCGGAGTTGAGGAGTATAAGCCACTAGTGATGTGGTGGTAATATGTATGTGATTGCTGTATATGATGTGGGGATTGATCGTCTGAATAAGGTTCGTATATTCCTTAAACAGTACCTCAATTGGGTTCAAAACAGTGTCTTTGAAGGAGAGCTTACAAAAGCTGAATACATAAAGGTAAGGTCAGAAGTAAAAGAACTCATTGATGAAGATGTTGATTGCGTCTTTTTTTATCATGTCAGGGATAAGAAATATCTTGGTTTTGATGAAATGGGTACCAGAAAAACAAATATTGATACGATAATCTGATGTTTCTATGACATTTTCGTGGATGTTTATAAAGCTACTTCCAAATTAAAGATCCACGAAAATGAGCAATTTGGATTTTGAATTTTTGTTACATTTGCAGACTATTCATTGAATTGCTTTTTTTGAATAAACGTAACTGGAGACGCAATTACACACTTTTTTGTTGAATTATATTCGTCTCAATAAGCCTAAAATAAGATGAAATCCATCTTGGTTATAATCAGACCTTAGAGGGATTGAAATGAACTCTTGAGAGTTCATTGACGTCAGCCTTCTCAATGTTATAATCAGACCTTAGAGGGATTGAAATCACAGTTTGCAGAACTTGACGGCAGCGTATTGTCAAGTTATAATCAGACCTTAGAGGGATTGAAATTTCTCTCACCTCATATTCGAATACTTGTTACACTGATAGTTATAATCAGACCTTAGAGGGATTGAAATTAATACACATATCCATCTGCGCTGGATATATTATTGTGTTATAATCAGACCTTAGAGGGATTGAAATTGTTGGCAAACAATCATTTATATGAAACAGACCAGTTATAATCAGACCTTAGAGGGATTGAAATGTTACTTCCTGTGATGGTATAAATATTTCATCTACGGTTATAATCAGACCTTAGAGGGATTGAAATGTTCCGTGGGTGCGTATTAATGATCCACAGCCTGCGTTATAATCAGACCTTAGAGGGATTGAAATACTCAAAAGGCGACACTTTCGAGATGCCTGTCAAGGGTTATAATCAGACCTTAGAGGGATTGAAATTAAGCGCGCCGGGTTGCATTTCCTTTCCTCCTTTTTTTGTTATAATCAGACCTTAGAGGGATTGAAATGCATTTAATTCTTTTTGGGAAACTATAAAAGATTTAGTTATAATCAGACCTTAGAGGGATTGAAATAGTCTTACCTTCTATCTTACCTTCTTTCATGTCATCGTTATAATCAGACCTTAGAGGGATTGAAATACAGTATTTGAGGATTTAGAACATTACAAGAAACGTGTTATAATCAGACCTTAGAGGGATTGAAATGTTTATGTCGATATGATAATGCATTGATACAATTAGTTATAATCAGACCTTAGAGGGATTGAAATATAAGTTCGGCTTCATTTTTATCTACCAAACCTTTCTTGTTATAATCAGACCTTAGAGGGATTGAAATGTTATCGCTGTTTTTGTTACTGCATACGCCAGACAGTTATAATCAGACCTTAGAGGGATTGAAATCATGCTATTTCGTTCTGGAATGGAACGACGTATTCCGTTATAATCAGACCTTAGAGGGATTGAAATTTTCCTAGTCTTATACTATCTAAAACATTGCAATCGTTATAATCAGACCTTAGAGGGATTGAAATTTAATCAGTTTGTACTTAGGTTGTTCGGGTTGCTTTGGTTATAATCAGACCTTAGAGGGATTGAAATACCAAGGCGTTTAGTATCGAAACCAGCAGGTATGTGTTATAATCAGACCTTAGAGGGATTGAAATGACGATGACACAACGATGGAAATAATACATGTTGGTTCACGTTATAATCAGACCTTAGAGGGATTGAAATGATGCACTATCGACAGTATTATAAGTAATCTGTGGTAGTTATAATCAGACCTTAGAGGGATTGAAATGAAATTCTGTTGTCTTCATCAAAAATAATATTATAGTTATAATCAGACCTTAGAGGGATTGAAATTATTAAATATGTATAAGCATATAAATGAACTGAAAAAGTTATAATCAGACCTTAGAGGGATTGAAATGACAGATTGGATTTAGTACAACTGCTGAAATGGAAGGTTATAATCAGACCTTAGAGGGATTGAAATTCAAATAAGCATACCTTATATGGAACAATACTGATAGTTATAATCAGACCTTAGAGGGATTGAAATGTAGTATGCTCACATTTCCGCATTGATATAGCACATGTTATAATCAGACCTTAGAGGGATTGAAATATGACGTATCATTATCAGGTGTAACAAACTCAACACGTTATAATCAGACCTTAGAGGGATTGAAATACATTAATGTACATACATGTACAATGAACAATGGCTATGTTATAATCAGACCTTAGAGGGATTGAAATGATATTGGTGGTAAAGAAGTTAGAGGTACGTTTAAGTTATAATCAGACCTTAGAGGGATTGAAATTCGATTAAGCACATATCAAAGGTACTTATGCAATTCTGTTATAATCAGACCTTAGAGGGATTGAAATCCTCATCAATGGCTACTCCAGACATACTCCAGTAGGGTTATAATCAGACCTTAGAGGGATTGAAATTCAATTAAGCACATATCAAAGGTACTTATGCAATTGTTATAATCAGACCTTAGAGGGATTGAAATTACATTACCCCAGAGATTTTCGATACCACGATAGACGTTATAATCAGACCTTAGAGGGATTGAAATATGTTTGGCACTGAACACTCTAAAACAACGTTTGTGTTATAATCAGACCTTAGAGGGATTGAAATACAGGGGAGGGAAAAATAGAAGACTACACGGAACATGTTATAATCAGACCTTAGAGGGATTGAAATGCAACAGGTGAAGTTACTTATGGAAGCAATCCTAGGTTATAATCAGACCTTAGAGGGATTGAAATACTGTGTGGTAGAGTATTTCCCCAAAAAGCGCAATGGTTATAATCAGACCTTAGAGGGATTGAAATAAAACAGAGCTGCATACCACGATGAGCCAGGGAAAGTTATAATCAGACCTTAGAGGGATTGAAATGAAAACCACAGAGCAAGCCCCTGTGGATCAACAGGGTTATAATCAGACCTTAGAGGGATTGAAATAAGCCAAACGGTGAACCGTCATCATTCATAATAGTCGTTATAATCAGACCTTAGAGGGATTGAAATCCGGCGAGGATGTCGATGAAAAAAAGTATGATGATGGTTATAATCAGACCTTAGAGGGATTGAAATATAATAACGGATAAAATACAGAATAAAGTACAGAATGTTATAATCAGACCTTAGAGGGATTGAAATATCGTCCACAATTCCATTAGGGGCAACCACTCCAGAGTTATAATCAGACCTTAGAGGGATTGAAATGGACTTTCAATACTGGGCATTTCTATTTGTGGAGCAGTTATAATCAGACCTTAGAGGGATTGAAATGAAGATGATGTCGGTGGAGGTGTCTTCTAATGCCAGGTTATAATCAGACCTTAGAGGGATTGAAATGATATATGATGCATTGAGCCTGTAATCATAGGAATAGTTATAATCAGACCTTAGAGGGATTGAAATATAATAGGGGCCAGTAATCTTTTTAAGGTGATTATAGTTATAATCAGACCTTAGAGGGATTGAAATACATCAGAAAGGATCGATATGCTTTGTCGTGCAAAATCGTTATAATCAGACCTTAGAGGGATTGAAATTAATAAGGATGTATGAAACATGCAACAAAAAATAAGTTATAATCAGACCTTAGAGGGATTGAAATTCTGCTCATATTTCTTGTTGTTTTCCGTCTCGAGGTGGTTATAATCAGACCTTAGAGGGATTGAAATTCTCTAATCTTTTCTTCAAGTACTGCTTCAAGATTAGTTATAATCAGACCTTAGAGGGATTGAAATGGGAATCAAAGAAGGGCAAAAACTACCGTGATGCTGTGTTATAATCAGACCTTAGAGGGATTGAAATCCATAGATTACGATATCTGCAGGCGATGAAAGGAATGTTATAATCAGACCTTAGAGGGATTGAAATGTAGTTATTCAACAATGGGTTATGCAGGGCGCTCTGTTATAATCAGACCTTAGAGGGATTGAAATTTCAATTTGAAATTTGAGTGTGAAGAACCTTATGCATAGTTATAATCAGACCTTAGAGGGATTGAAATTTATGCCTCACTCCTGATATACGAACGATGCATTGAGTTATAATCAGACCTTAGAGGGATTGAAATATTGATTGGGCAATTGAACTTGCTGACAACACACAAGTTATAATCAGACCTTAGAGGGATTGAAATCGAGAATATACCCAATCAGACTCATGCCCGAAAAAAGTTATAATCAGACCTTAGAGGGATTGAAATAACCTTTTTATTTTTATTTATTACTGGTGTACCTGATATTGTTATAATCAGACCTTAGAGGGATTGAAATATAGGTTAACGTATTTTATCCTAATTGTACTATCGTGTTATAATCAGACCTTAGAGGGATTGAAATCTTGCTATATCTGTAGCACCATTATTGAAAATTCTGTTATAATCAGACCTTAGAGGGATTGAAATAACTTTATGCGTGGAAATGAGGGTATTGAGGAAATAGTTATAATCAGACCTTAGAGGGATTGAAATGTTTGTTTTTTACAATTTTAAGTCCACCCCGATTACGTTATAATCAGACCTTAGAGGGATTGAAATGTCATCAAAATCAGTTGCAGTAAGTACACCGCTTGAGTTATAATCAGACCTTAGAGGGATTGAAATTTTTATCACCTTATTGTAGTCACCAATACTAAATAAGTTATAATCAGACCTTAGAGGGATTGAAATTCATCATCTTCAAAATGATATGTGCATAACGTATCAAGTTATAATCAGACCTTAGAGGGATTGAAATCATAAACAGAAACAATAAAAAGGATTGAACAAACATGGTTATAATCAGACCTTAGAGGGATTGAAATATTTGAGACAATACGATAGTACAATTAGGATAAAATGTTATAATCAGACCTTAGAGGGATTGAAATATGTACTTGAATGTACATAGATGTAACTATTTGTGCCGTTATAATCAGACCTTAGAGGGATTGAAATGGCAGTACATCAATACAGGAATTTGAGTTTGACGGGTTATAATCAGACCTTAGAGGGATTGAAATCGATGCTTATGTGAAATCTTACGCTACAAGTCAGCCAAGTTATAATCAGACCTTAGAGGGATTGAAATGGAGATAGAAGAAAAGGAGGAGACAAAATGAGTATTGGTTATAATCAGACCTTAGAGGGATTGAAATATACCTAGCAGTGCAAAAATACCATACAACGCATACTGTTATAATCAGACCTTAGAGGGATTGAAATATTTTCAAAAAACTGGAGAAATTACAGCAGTCATAGTTATAATCAGACCTTAGAGGGATTGAAATACTGAGCATACGTTTAATACAACATTGAATTTTGAGATGTTATAATCAGACCTTAGAGGGATTGAAATTATTTTTAAGGGATGTAGCACTAAATGACTTAAATCGTTATAATCAGACCTTAGAGGGATTGAAATATAGATACAAGTGCTGATTCAGTTATATCTATCATCATGTTATAATCAGACCTTAGAGGGATTGAAATTAGGATTGCAGTATTTTGAATGCTTCTTGGTCTATTGTTATAATCAGACCTTAGAGGGATTGAAATAACTACATTAACAACTGAGGAAGTCGAAGATATTGGTTATAATCAGACCTTAGAGGGATTGAAATTAGTAAGTATCTAAAATCATATCATGGATAGACCGGTTATAATCAGACCTTAGAGGGATTGAAATCTGCGTCAGAGGGGCGATCTGTGAACGCTGTTTGTTTGTTATAATCAGACCTTAGAGGGATTGAAATTGAGTCTAAAAGACTCATGATACACATGCACAGCACATGCACGTTATAATCAGACCTTAGAGGGATTGAAATTAAAATGATTAATAAAACAGATTAATCTAACTTAACTGTTATAATCAGACCTTAGAGGGATTGAAATGACTTCTACCACACTCATTGGAGCATTGTAACCAAAGTTATAATCAGACCTTAGAGGGATTGAAATTTGCCCTCCCGTTAGTAGCAGGTCTCGCAGCCGTTGGGTTATAATCAGACCTTAGAGGGATTGAAATATGATTATTCATTTGCTCTAATTCGGTAGGCGTGGATGTTATAATCAGACCTTAGAGGGATTGAAATTACTCTTTTATTCTTTAAAGGTTTATTTAATTGTGAGTTATAATCAGACCTTAGAGGGATTGAAATCATAACATTGATTATTCATAGACGGATATAGTGCCAGTTATAATCAGACCTTAGAGGGATTGAAATTTTTAAGTCTCTAATTAGTAATAGGTTGTCTAAGTTTAAAAGGCTGTTATAATCAGACCTTAGAGGGATTGAAATTCAGCAACAAACACATTTGTAACTGAAAATGATGTGTTATAATCAGACCTTAGAGGGATTGAAATATTTCAAACTTCAAAGTGCAACGGGAAAACAACCCGTGACTGGAGACGTTGGTTATAATCAGACCTTAGAGGGATTGAAATACATTCTGGATCGTGAATGTGTCTCCGCCGATATTTGGTTATAATCAGACCTTAGAGGGATTGAAATTATGTCTGTATTCCTTGTAGATGATCGAGATTCAAGTTATAATCAGACCTTAGAGGGATTGAAATATAACATGAACTATAGAAGTATAGTTCAAGGTTGGAGTTATAATCAGACCTTAGAGGGATTGAAATTCTCCTCTATCAATTCCATACTTTTCCATAATTTTTTGTTATAATCAGACCTTAGAGGGATTGAAATATCTTGGCATGCTTGATTTCATGAGGGTCATATTTCGTTATAATCAGACCTTAGAGGGATTGAAATACTTATAAAACCGTGCAAGTACACGATTTATATACTGTTATAATCAGACCTTAGAGGGATTGAAATTCTGCATAGGAGCCTTGCGCGCCCATTCTTGATTTTGTTATAATCAGACCTTAGAGGGATTGAAATTTGATGCCATCTTGTCCTGTACCCGTTCCTTTGTCTTCGTTATAATCAGACCTTAGAGGGATTGAAATTTCAGTGTTGCAGCCGAACTTGTTACGGTACCCAGGTTATAATCAGACCTTAGAGGGATTGAAATCTCTTTGGAAATGCTTTTGGTCTGTTCTCTACAGCAGGTTATAATCAGACCTTAGAGGGATTGAAATGATGATGTGATTGAAAATACATGGAATGAAAATGAGTATGATGTTATAATCAGACCTTAGAGGGATTGAAATACACAATATAAAATATGGAATCAGTAGACATCATGTTATAATCAGACCTTAGAGGGATTGAAATTGTTACAACAAAAGGTAATGGTAACACGAGTAACCAAAAGTTATAATCAGACCTTAGAGGGATTGAAATAAACGAGCGGGTGAACATGAAGAACGTAATCATCTTGACGTTATAATCAGACCTTAGAGGGATTGAAATAAACAGCCATAGATAATAGGAACATTCTTTCGGTCCCTGTTATAATCAGACCTTAGAGGGATTGAAATTTCATGTACTGATAACGAACTATTTATGACTGGATGTTATAATCAGACCTTAGAGGGATTGAAATATCTGCTTGTTGTTGTACGGATCTTTGTGTATCGATCCGTGTTATAATCAGACCTTAGAGGGATTGAAATAAATGCGTAAACGGATCAAAATATATATCACTCGGTGACGATTGCGTTATAATCAGACCTTAGAGGGATTGAAATGCGCTTCTTTGGCGGTGAATTCATCATCATACTTTTGTTATAATCAGACCTTAGAGGGATTGAAATTTCGTTCCTATGTTTGTATCTGCTGAATCTGCACCTGTTATAATCAGACCTTAGAGGGATTGAAATTTTCTTATATGTTTTTTATATTCTTTTATACTTTCATTGTTATAATCAGACCTTAGAGGGATTGAAATTCAATAATTTGAATTTGTTGTTTTTGTGGTGGCTCAGTTATAATCAGACCTTAGAGGGATTGAAATGCAATTATCATGTTTGTATGTTTCGTCTTGAACGGTGTTATAATCAGACCTTAGAGGGATTGAAATTTATATGTATAAAAACATCTATAATAGAGTATATAGTTATAATCAGACCTTAGAGGGATTGAAATGATTGAGTGTAATTTCAGTATTTCCGGCAACCTGACTGGTTATAATCAGACCTTAGAGGGATTGAAATTATTATTTAGACGCTATTTTAATAAACTAATCAATACAAAGTAAAATTAAACTTTCTGATTTAATATCGGAACTGTATATACAGTTTTGAAGTAGATTTATAACGATAAAAACATTTATTAATATGGCCAGAACTCTAAATATGAGGTCATTAGAAAATGGACGGGTTTGTGGGAGATCCCATCATAACTTCCGGCTTACTTGCGATTAAATTGAACACAGGTTTCAGTATTAGCGAATGCCCTGAAGATAAATTGAAGCAGGCAAGTGAACAACTTGTAGAATTATATCTAACTCCTGCTTGGTCAAAGGAGTTACAATCTATTTTTCCCAATAGTACTTACATTCAAAGTGCAAAAAATTATGATAAGAAAGGCAAATCGATAGAATTCTTGTATGAGCTTATAGAGGGCTTAAATTCTGAAAACAATAATGATGAGTATTGCGTATTTTGCGGCAGTCCTGCACATCAAAGAAATGATGGCAAGCCATTTGTAAAAACGCAGGTTCCACTAATTGGATCTTCTGATTTTACTAACTTTTTCCCCTCTTTCAAAAATGGCATGGACTTATGTGCAAAATGTGCTCTTGCTATTCAATTTTCTCCACTTTTGTACTATAAATCAGGAGGCAAACCTTGCTGTATAAGTTGTAATAATCTTCTTGTTTTAGAAAAATTTGGACAAGAATGTATTGAATACATCACGCAAAAACATGCTGCGGGATCTTTTAATTCAAAAGAAACTTCAGGAATACTCGATGAAGGTTTCAAAAATCCACAGAATGCATTATTTAACCTTGCTTATAAATTCATAAATTATGAAAGAGAAGAAGAAGCGATTGATAAAGAAGAAATCGTCCTTTACTTGATGGATAACTATAATCAAAACCCTGCAGGGGTTTCCATTTACAAACTACCTAATAATGTATTCAGTTTTGTTGCATCAGTTATGCATTCACCCGAATTAAAAGATGTATGGTACTCTCTTTTATCAAAGCACTATAGGGGTAAAAAAGACAAAAAAAGCGGCTTACCAATATGGAAAACCAACTATAATCAAATTCATGATTATCTTTTGAAAAACAGAAGTATTTTAAGATTTTTCAGAGACGATGTCAACAAAAAAACCACTGTTCCGTGGATATTAGTTGAAAATTATATGCAGAGGGTGAAGAATGTGAATCAGAACCGGATTAATGCAATAAAAGATTATGCTGATAGGATTGCGCAATGTATAACTGAATCTAAGAAAACAAAGCGCATCAATGATTTAATATCTGCAAAAGACTTTCCAACTTTTAAAAATCAACTACGTATGATTGGAAAAGATTGGCAAACCCTTGGTAAACAAGAGCCTTTGATCACATTTGATGATTATGTCTATTCTATCATGCCAGATGATTATTCCAACTGGAGAGATGTTCAAAATCTAATAACTATAAGGCTATATGAAGAATTGCATCCAATCCTTGCAAATACAGATGAAGAAATGACCGATATAGATGAAGAAAGAGCCGAAGGTGAACAAATATGAAAACAGTAATTGGCACATATCTGATAGATGCTCCTTTTTCAGCATTGAACAATAAAGGAATAGACTCACGTGGGGGTAACGAAAATGAGGTCTCTACTAAATCTATCTATTCTCCAGAAGGTGTAAGACCATATGTTTCTGGCCAGGCTTTGAGATATTGGTGGAGAAATGTTCTAGAAGAAAAGTATGGATGGAACTGCTCACCTGTAGAAGTAGTTGGAAAGAACCAGGCAGTCACAAAAGGCAACCCACTTGAATATGATGATGACGATATGTTTGGTTATATGAGTGCCAGGAAAGAGGAAGTTCCAGGAAAAAAGAAACTAGAAAATGTGACAGTAACACGTGTATCCCCACTAAAATGCTCTCCTTTAATCGGCTATCCCATCAGGCCTACTTCTGATTTTGGAGTACTCTCAAGGAAAACGGAATCAGATCCAATCCTTTTTGCACACCAGTTCTATAGTAATATACTGAAAGGAATTTTTTCGATTGATCTGGATTCGGTTGGAAAATATACCATGATAAATAAATCCGGGAGTAAAAATCTATCTCCAGCTTTGGCTGAAGAATATGACTCCAAGGGATTAAAATCAGGGGAAAATGTCTATGAAGCCCCCTTAGAAATCAAGAAAAAGAGAGTGACTGATACATTAAAAGCAATCAATTACTTGAATGGTGGGGCTATGCAAGCATTGCATCATACTGATGTAACTCCTAAACTTATAATCTTGGCTGCATTAAACGGTGGAAACAATATTTTCATGAATATAATGCCACACAAAAATTATGAAAACGGCTTGGTAAACATCGATGCTCTTTATGAGGTACTAGATGACTACAAAGATGATTTGCTAACAATGGTCTATATTGGAATTTTATCAGGTTTTGAAACTGATAAAGATAAGGAAATATTCCATTTCAAACCTCCTGAAGGCGTACAGGTTGAAATAACTACACCTGTCAAAGCAGTTGAAATGTTTACTTCCGAATTAGAAGATAATGTAATAAAAGGCGAATGATCATGAAAGCCCTCAGGGTCGAATTAAAGGCAATGACTGCATCTTTTCGCTATCCGATGTTTGCAGTATCCTACCAGCCAACATACAAAGTGCCTCCTCTCTCAACCATCTACGGCCTTTTATCTGCTGCAAAAGGAGAAAAGGTGCATGTATGGGACCTTGCCATAGGCTACGATTTTTCCCATGAAGGTGAAGGAGTGGATTTGGAACGTATTCTGGAATATGGTGGTGAAAAAAAGACAAAACCCGTTTCATATCAGGGAAGTAACATTGTGCAAAGACAGTTTTTGTACAACTGCACATTGAACCTTTATATTTCAGACCTTGATTTTAAAAAGTATTTTGAAAAGCCCTATTATACATTATTGCTAGGTAGACAAACAGACCTTGCAATGGTAACTCGAATTGAAGAAATCAATCTTGAAAAAAAGAATAATGTATCTGTCAAAAACACAATGATACCATTTGACGGCAAAGTTCCAGGACAGATTGTTTCTTTACCATCTGATTTCACAGATGAACCACAAAGAAAACCCATTGAAGTGCGTCCCTATTGTATTGTTGAATCCGAACAACAGATAGACATTGGGTATTTTGATAGTGAATTAAATAAAGGTGTATGCCTACATGAATTCGACAATAAAGGCAAAGAGTAATGGAGAAACACTTGAAGAACATACTTCCAAATGTCTTTCTGTTTTTTCTAATTTAAAAGAAATATACAGTGAATTAGATCAATTCACTAAGTATCCTTATTTTTATACTGATATATTCAATGCACTTTTTTTTCATGATTTTGGAAAAGCTGCAAATGGATTTCAAGAAGCACTTGAATCAAAAAAAAGCAGATGGAAGTACAGGCATGAGATTCTATCTGTAAATTTTGTGGATTGCCTAAACAATCATGATTTAGATTTCACAAAAGCTATGGTTTTGACCCATCACAAGAATATTGATGAACTTTGGGACTATTTTGAAGATGAATATTCTATTGGCAACAATTTTGAATACAAGATGGAAGAAATCAGAAACAATTTGTCTAGCTTAAACCAACTAATTGCAAAGTACCCCCAATTTTAGACTGACTACTTTGGTTGTAAGAACAAAAACCCAGAAAATCTTACCCTTGATCCAATCACTGAAATTCCAAAGGATAAAAATGAATGGCAACGCATTTTTCTCAAAATAACAAATAAGGACAATTTTCCTCCTTATCTGGGACTCTTTGGGAAAGGATTTGTAAATTCATGCGACCATCTTGCTTCAAGTGGAATTGACCATGTGCTTAAACCAATTTCTGATATGTATTCTGTTTATAATTTCGAAAAACTTACAGATGTTCAAAATAAATGTTTGAGTACACGAGGCAACTCCATCGTTATATCCCCAACAGGTTCAGGAAAAACAGAAGCTTCCCTCTTTTGGAGCTCTGCTAATTTAGACAAAAATTCCGGAAATCGCATATTTTACACCTTGCCATATACTGCAAGTATAAATGCAATGTATAATCGACTCTTATATGACTTCTCTCCATATTACTCTACAAATGGATATGTTTCCTTGTTGCATGGGAAAGCAACTTATTTTCTGTATAAGCAATATGATCAGGAACAATACAAAGAAGTAAAAAATATTACAAAGAAAATCTATAGTCCATATAAGATAATGACCCCATTTCAGTCCATAAAACACTTCTTCTCCCTCAAAGGCTATGAGATGGGTATTCTTGAAATGTACCGTGGCCTGTTCATATTTGATGAAATCCATGCATACGATACCAGAACTGCCGGCCTGATTTACTCAATGTGTTCTCATTTAGTTAATGAAATGGACGCTAAGGTAATGGTAATGTCAGCAACCCTTCCAGATTTTTTAAAAGATTTATTTCAGGATATGCTGGATGTTGATGAAGCAATAAAGATGAATGAAGGTGAATCCAACAAATATCTTCGTCATCGATGCAATATACTTGATGGAAATATATTTGACAACATGAGTTTAATCGCTGAACGAATTCAAGCCAATGAGAAAGTATTGGTTGTTTGTAATACTGTCAAGCAAGCTCAAAATGTGTATAATCATCTTCAAGGTTTTACAAAAAAGTCTGCTCTTCTTCATGGTAAATTTGTGTTGCGTGACAGAGAATTAATAGAAAAAAATCTACAAAATCTCGATTTGCTGGTAGGGACCCAGGTAATTGAAGTATCTCTAGATATGGATTATGATGTTTGTTTTACTGAACCAGCTCCAATAGATGCTCTTATACAAAGATTTGGCAGGGTTAATAGAAAAAAGAATAGTGAAGGTTATCCACTAAAAGGTATATGTGATGTATACATCTTTTCTGAAGGTTCTGAAAGTGACCATTACATATATGACCAAAATTTAGTGAAAAAAACATTGGATTCATTGGCTTCAGTAGATTTAATGCATGAAACAATGCTCCATAACATAGTCAATGATGTTTATGGCAATGGTTTCGGGAAAAATCAAAAATTGTTCGACGAAACAAAAGAAAGGTTTAAAGAAATAATCGATAATATCGCTCCTTTTAAAGGTTCTCATTTCAAGGAGTCTGATTTTTATAATCTATTTAATTCTATAGAGGCCGTTCCATCTAATTTCAAATCAGAATACCAAAAATGCATTAATGAAGGAAGAATTTTTGATTCAATGCAATATACCCTTCAATTAACTACCGGACAATATTACAGGTTACTAGGTGAGGATAGAGTTGATTATGATGTTGATTGCAGGCAATTATTTATTGACGCCAAATATTTGCGTGTAATGGGTTTGTTGATCGACGAACCATATTTTGAAAATAATATTTTGTGATTGATTAATTGCGTTTATCCTGCATATTTTGCAATAAATGGAATTATTGTGATTTTTGAAGTTATATAGACATATTATCGTGTGCCCTGAATCTGTAAGAAATAAAGGCTCTGTAGAAATCCTCATTTGGAAAATTACTGAAATAGAAGTTGCCCTGTCTATATATTTGAACTTGACCTCTTTGACCTGATTTCTGTATTTTTACGACGGTATACCACTAAATTACAGATTTAATGAGAGTTCCAGATTTTCAATCTGGAACAAAACACATTCATCACCAATGTGTTTTTGCCTATCCAGAATCACATTGGGGACCTTTCATCTAAAAATGATAATTTATTAATGGAAGGTAGAGGGAAGGATTTCTACAGAGCCCTTTTTCTCATAACTGATGTCAAGCCTTCCATATAACCACCTTCAATAGCAACATTTGAAAATAAGCTGTACTATACAGGGATACAGTAGGGATAATAAAAGAGGATTCAGATTAACGTTCCTCTTCCAGAACTTCTATAAAAATTGTTCTTATTATTGTTCCATTTGCCTGTTTCCCAGGCAATTATTCTGAAATATCTGCTTATTTATAGATAGCTTCCGCTCTCAGGCCATCACCCCTTTTCTTTTTAACGTCCTCATTTGATGCAAATTGAAACAAAACGCCGTAACCATCATTTTTAGATTTACTCTTTTAACCGTCGTAACCATCACCTTTCCCGCTTTGAATACGCCTTTTGTCACCGCATACACCCTTTCACAGGGCATCCTCTGTACACTAATCCTGTCATTACGCATAATCTGTTTGATATTTAGTGGCTTTCCTCTTACCGCTCTTTGCATCGTTGCCGCAAATCCCTTTGCCTCCACTCCAAAATATCCCTTATCCCTATACACCACTTCTCCTTTTTTTGACAGATCCACCTGTGAATCATGTACTGATGCCACAGTCGTTTTAAACCTTCGAATCAACTCATTCTCCTTATCAATAATCGTATGCAGTTTGTACCCAAAATATGATTTGCCACCTTTTTTTGACCAATTTCCATCCCTGCTTCTTCTTGTTTTTGCCTCATCACCTCTCATTTTCTCCTGATTGGCATGTCCAGGTTCTGCAACAATAAAGGTTGCATCCTGAATCATTCCCTTTTTAATTTCCAATCCTCTACAATCAATCTGTCTTTGTAGTTCTCCCCATATTTGTTCTTCCAGTCCCAATTTTGCAATCCTCTCCCTGAATGACCATACAGTTGTGTCATCAGGTATTCGCTTTGGAAACCCCAGGAATTTTCTGAATGAAATACGATCAATACATTGTCGTTCAAGTTCTGGATCTGAAAGACCATGCCATTGTTGTAATACAAGCATTTTGAACATCATTACAACATCATTTTCAGGTCGACCACCTTTGTCTGTCCTGTTGATATACATTGATTCCAGTATGGGACGAAATGGTTTCCAGTCGATTAGCTTGTCTATTTCAGATAGTTTGTCACCAGCAGCTATCAAACGGTCATATTCCTGTTTCAGGGTGAAATTAATGAAAGTACTCATATAACTAAATTTATCTTGATTAGATATAAATATTGTTGTTTAGTTTGGGTGAGAAGAGGAGTTAATCAGAAATCTCTATAGAATAACATGTGTAACCCATTTGGGTAACATAGATTGGAAAAAGAAACTGGTCTTGAGGCAATTAATATAAAAATGGATTATCAAGGACGTATTGAAACAGAAATCCCAACAATATGTCCAAAAGACTAATATACAACACAATATCAAATGCAGCGTCTAATGAAAGAACTCATATGCCCTAAATGTGGCAATCCTACTCACAATCTTTATGAAAATGTGTGCAAGAACTGTTTTTTAAAGCAGTTTAAACTTGCCGAATTAGACCCGGTCATAAGCACCCAGATCTGTGCCAGATGTGGCTCCAAGTACGAAAGGGGGCAGTGGACAGATACAAAACACGATACAAATACAGTACTTGAGAAAGTTGAAAGCGAACTGTTGCTTCATGAAAATGCAGACATAATTGAACTTGGATTTGAACCTCAAAAACTGACTCCCTACCAGTATATTGTTAATATTTACATTCAGGCAGAAATCTACGGCATGCCTCTGGAAGAAAAACTTACAACTGAGGTCCGTGTCCAGCGCAGTGTCTGTGATGCATGCAGCAGGATAGCTGCCGGTTACTATGAAGGAATCATCCAGCTTAGGGCAAGTAACAGGAATCCTACAGATGAAGAAAAGAAAAAATGTGACCACCTGGTCCGCGATACCCTGAGCAGGATGGAGAAAAAAGGGGACAGACTGGCTTTTATTTCAAACATGTCTTCATCAAAGGAAGGGACAGATTACTATATTGGCTCATCCGGAGCCTGCAGGCAGATCTGTAAAATTATAACATCCAAACTTGGAGGAGAACATCAGGAATCCCCGTCCCTGTTCAGCCAGCGAGATGGTAAGGAGCTCTATCGAGTATCATATGCCGTACGCCTGCCAAAATATGTTCCCGGAAATATTCTCTATTTTAATAATCAGGTATTGCAAATAAAAAATTGTGATAAAAAAGCCAAATGTATAGACCTGCAAACCGGCAAGAAAGTTATTGCATCCATAGAAGATATCGAAAAGGCCGAATTCCTGGGTGTATACAATGATTCAATACTGGCTGTGCTGGTGGCAATTGAAGACAATGCCATAATGGTCCTTGATCCCACAAACTACCAGACAGTGACCCTCAAAAAACCCTTTTTCCTGACTGCCAGAGAGGGAGAGGAAATTCCGGTACTTAAAACCGAATATGGAATAATACCCATCCCCGAAGAGATAGAAGCATGAAAAATATCCTGATAATCGGGTACAGCAGCAGGAATATTGCCTGTTCTGCCATGGATGCAGGATATAATGTATATGCAATTGATGCTTTTTGTGACCGGGATCTGGAATATAATACCTGCAAATGCCATGCTTTGATGGAAGAAGACATCCATAAAGTGGATCGGGAAGAAATTGTCCGGATAATGGATAATTTCGAAACGGATTTTGACGGAGTAGTCCTGGGTTCGGGGTTTGAAAATCTTGAGAGGGAAATCTTTGACTGCCCAGTCCTGAATAATTCTGTGAGACAAATGAGAACTGTATCGGATAAAAAATGTTTTGCAGAAGAATTACAAAAACTTGGGATCCCCCATCCTGAAACCCACGTAGCTACTAATCCGCCTCAAATAAACACCCCTATGATACTCAAACCAGCAATCGGGGGCGGAGGAATTTTCAATAAAATAGTAACCAGTGCAGATGAACTGGAATATCAGATTGACAATATATGCAAAGCCGGAAATTTCAAACCGGATGAACTTATTCTGCAGGAAGTCATACCCGGCACTGCAGCAAGTGTTTCCATGATAAGTGATGGAAAACAGGCTACTACAATTGCTGTTAATGAGCAACTTATTGGAATTGCCTGGCTTACTAACATGCCGTTTGCCTATTGTGGAAATATCACTCCCATGCAGACAGCCCATGAAAAGGAAATGATTGAAATCTGCAAAAAATTATGTAAACACTTCGAACTGAAAGGCTCCAATGGAATGGATTTCATAATTACAGAGAAGGGGCCATTGATACTGGAAATAAATGCCAGGTTCCAGGGAAGCCTGGATAGTGTGGAAATTGCAACAGGAATCAATCTGTTTCAGGCTCATGTAGATGCATTTAAGGGGATGTTGCCAGAAAAACCGAAATACCAGCGGTGGGGTGGGAGAACTATACTGTATGCTTCTGAAAAACCGGTTACTGTCCGCAAACAAATATCTGAAGTCTTTGGAAGGGGGCGTTTTGCAGACATCCCGAAATCCGGATATGAGGCATTCCCGGATGAGCCGGTTGTTTCTATACTGGCAGAGGGTAATTCCAGAAGCGATGTAATTGGATATATGAAAGAACAGGCGAAAATGCTGCATAAGATAATGTAATGCAACCCCATAACTATAAATAGCATGAAAGGTAGAAAGCGTAAACTCTACTTATTACTAATTCCTTTCCATGAGGCGATCAATTGATAGATTTAAATGACCCTGTAGTACGAGGATACCTGATACAGCTGCTTGGAGAAGAAGGAATCACAATGATTGAGAATATGCCCGAAGGTGAAGTCACCGACGAGGAAATAGCAGAAGCTACGGGTGTGTTATTGAATATTGTTCGAAGAAACCTATTCATAATGAACGAGAATAAACTTGCTGTATGTCGCCGGGAAAGGGATTCAAGCAGCGGCTGGTTGACATACCTCTGGCAACTTGACATGGATGACATAGATACCCAGCTGACAAAAGAGAAGAAAAAACTCGTTAAGAACCTTCAGGCACGTCTGGATTTTGAAGAGGATAACGTATTTTATGTCTGCCCGGAAGGATGCATAAGGATTCTGTTCAACAATGCAGCTGAGTGCCATTTTCTTTGTCCGGTATGTGGTGAAGACCTGACCTTCCAGGAAAATACGGAAATGGTTGAGACACTAAAAGAAAGACTTACTGCCCTGCAGGAAAGTTGAGCAATGATCTCTTACAGGGATGCAATACTGCTACTCAAAAACGAAGGGTGTTCTGAAAAAGTAATCCAGCACTGCATTGAAGTATCAAGGGCATCCGAAGAGATTGCAGAAAGGCTTCAAAGAAGGGGCTACGATGTTGATATAGAACTCGTCAGAATCGGCGGGCTTTTACATGATATCGGAAGAGGTACCACACACGGCATTATGCATGCAGATGCTGGTAGCCGGCGTGCTACTGAACTGGGCCTTGACGAAAAACTAATAGATATTATAAGGAACCATATTGGTGCAGGTATCCCTAAAGATGAAGCAAAAGAAATGGGACTTCCACCACAGGATTATATGCCCCTCTCCATGGAAGAGAAAATAGTTGCTCATGCGGATAACCTTGTGAAAGGAACAAAACGCATATCCACAGAGGAGCGCATCAACCTTATGAAGAAAAAAGGTATCGGGAAAAAGGCCATCGAAAGAGTTCGTGCCCTTGCAGAAGAACTTGGAATTTGGCAACTTTAAATTTTATGGGATGCAGGAAAGCAATGATCTTATCTGGAAACTCTGCAACACTTTCTCCTGATCATAACTAAATCCATAAGAGAAGATATCTCTTTTGCCCTCTCAAACCTTTCACCTGGCATCTTTGCAAGCACAGTTTTTAGTTTAGCATTCCCAACATCAATACCCATACCCAGTATAAATTCAACGCCATATCTTGACGTAGTGTCACCAACAGAAAGAACACTATCCAGTGTATCATGATCCATAAGACATATAGATTTCAGTCCCACTTCAGAAGCTTCCTTAACCAGTCCGTCAGGTGAAAGTGTACCCCTCGGAATAGAAAGAATGTGTATGCATGTCAATAATCTTATTTTGCCCCTTATAGAATCAAATATACCCGGACCTCAGATAAACTCATAATCCATATATAATTTATGCCAGAATTGTATATATAAGACGTTTAATATATACTTAATATTCATTGGCTTTGTAGAAATACTCATGAGAATACAAATGTAACCACATAGTATAGATTTTCTACAAAGCCAATTTTTTAGAAACTCATAAATAGTGTTTAAACCGAATTATACTGCTGCATAAGGGAAATACAACGAAGGTATTTGATTATGGCAATGTCGAAAAAAGATATAGACAGAAAAAAAGGTGCAAAGAGAGAAAAACTGGCAAAACTGGAAGAATTAGCAGCCAGCGGCAACAAAGATGCCAAAAAGAAACTTGCCAAGGAAAAAAGGAAAGGAAAATAACTTCCTTTCACTTTTTTGACGTATGATTATTAATTTACAATCCATCCTTCAAAGAGTTTGCCGCCGTGCTTATACTCCCGAGCCCGGAAGTATATTGCGTTATACGTAGAGCTTATATGACTTCTTTTTTTGTTGCTCCTTTATTCATTGCCCCTATTACAAGGCCCTGTACCCCATTGATCGCACCGGCAGCGGCACCAAGGGACCTTGCAATGAGAAATTTGTATTTCATCGGGACGCTGCCATCTGAAAGTGCTGTCTGACGGGTGTTCTCCAGCAGAGCGAAGAATTCCGGGTCTGCACTTCTTTATTACTTCAAGTGGTTTTTCGGAAATTTTGTAGATATCTCCATAGTATTCACATGTAGTTTCACTTATGCTACCTGACTCATCCTTGCTGTTGAATTCGAATATTTTTACGTAAAGACTTCAGTATCACAATACCGGCATAGCTTTGAGTTTGCAGAAATCATTCACCTATAAGCTTTCGTGTAATCTCTGCCACATGCCGACCCTGGAAACGTGCAATTCCAAGCTCATTCTCGCTCGGATGCCTAGTATCAGGCCCGTTGCCCGCAATAGTTGAAGCTCCATAAGGACTGCCACCTGATATTTCATCAAGGGTTGTTTGTCTTACCTCTGAATAAGGAACACCCACAATCACCATCCCGTGATGCAGTAAAGTTGTGTGGAAGCTGAGTATGGTCGATTCCTGACCCCCATGCTGGGTAGCACTGGATGTGAAGACACTGCCAACTTTACCGATAAGTGCACCTTGCGCCCAGATACTGCCAGTGCTGTCAAGGAATGTTCGCATCTGGGCAGTCATCATCCCATAGCGAGTCGGAGTCCCGAAGATGATAGCATCAGCTTCCACAAGATTGTCTATACTTACAACAGGTATATGCCCGAAACTCTTTTTGGACACTAACGCCCCCATTTTCTCCAGAATCTCAGGACTAAGAGTCTCCGCTACCTGATAAATTCCGACTTCCGCACCTTCTACTTCCCGGGCACCCTCGGCAATTGCTTCCGCAATCCTGTAAACGTGCCCGTAGAGACTGTAAAATACAACGTTTATTTTCATTGTCCCCACTACCTTGGCTTCTATTTCCATAATAATATGTAACCTATGATAGATTCGTTTTAAATGACAAATAAGTTTTGGTTCTGTTAATATTTTCATAAGAGAACAAATGTAACCACTGATTTCACAGAGGAAATTTTAAGTGTTTTCTCCTTTCCTTATTCCATGAAGCCACAATTTTCCTGTATTTTGCCACAATCAGTCCTCCTATATACCAAACACTCAATACAATACAACAATGAATGAGGGGGTCTGTAGAAAACCTTCCCTTTAAATTCCACTAGTACATTATCATTTTTATAAGAAGTCCCCAATGTGATTGTGGCTATAAAAAGCACAATGGAGATGAATGTGTTTTGTTACAGATTGAGAACTGGAACTCCCATTAAATCTGTGACTTTATGGTATGCGGTCGAGAAATGAGAAATGAATTTGCTGAAGACATCTATCATTACAGAAAGCTGGTAGAGACGATGTTTTCTGTTTTAAAAAGGAGATATGGGGAAGAACTGAAGGCAACAAAATACAGAAATCAGGTGAAAGTGGTCAAGTTCAAATTATTAAGTTATAATAGAGACAGGACAACTTCTATTTCAGTAATTATTCAAATGAGGAATTATACTTTTTTAATATCTTCGACCATCAGGTCATAATCATCAAAGCCTTTTTCCACGACTACAATTACACAAATCAGGACACCCAGCACAGTAGTTACAAAAATCGCTACCATTATGGTTATCTGGTATTTGATAGCCAGTATGGGATCCACTCCCCCCAATATCTGACCGGTCATCATGCCCGGCAGGAATACTATACCCATAGTTGCCATGTTGGCAAGAGTTGGTTTGAGAGAAGATAGCATACTCCTTTGCATGTAGGGAAATAAGGCTTCTTTCTTGGATGCACCAACACAAAGCCTGTACAGGTAACGTTGTTCATTGTTCTTTACATCTTGATAAAAATCATTCAATGCAACAATATTTGCACGCAATGAGTTGCCCATAAGCATACCTGCAATGGGTATGAGATAGCGAGCCTCAAAGATATCATCAAGTTTTATGATAAAACCGGTAAAATAAAACAGAACCAGTATGTTTGCAATGGAAAAAAGGATTAGCATTGTGGGAAGAAAAGGTCCTGTCTTGAAATCCGTTCCTTCGAGTATGGTATATGTTGCAAAGAACAGCATTACAAATACCCATAAAACGTTAATAAGCGGGTTATTAATATCAAAAACTACGGTAAGCAGAAGCCCTGTCAGGAATAACTGGAAAGACATCCGCGATACGATAATGACACTTTTCTTTATGATACCCAATTTGAAATAATAACTTACCATAAAGGGAAGAATAAGCAACAAGGCGCAGAATATAAATCCGGAGACCCCGATATTTTGAATTAAGTTAATTTCTGCCATCTATGCACCTCATTTGTTCGGAATATCCACAACACGCAAACCTTCTCTTTCCCACTGGGGATCGTGTGAAATGACAACTACTGTTAATGAAGGGTCATTGACAAAATAGTCAACTACCTTTGATTTTAATGAAGAATCGAGGGAAGAAGTGGGTTCATCAAGCAAAAATACATTTCTTTCCAGAAGTAGAGACAAAATGAGTATAATACGTTGTTTTTCCCCTCCAGAGAGAGATTTGAATTCTTTTTTGAGAATGGAATCATCAAGTTCAAACCATTCAAGCAATCTTTGGATTTTTTCAAAATCCGGAGTAAACCCAACGGCATTATAGGAGAATATAGTGTCAAAGAACTCATTTACACTATCTCTTCCAACATCAACATCCTGGGGAACATAGGCTATTTTTGTACGCACAACAGAAACAGAATTACCATTAACCGGCAAATCCTTAAAATAAACATCCCCCTTTGAAGGGCGCATCAATCCCAGCAAACACAAAAAAAGGGTGGATTTACCGGTCCCGGATTTCCCCCGGATTAGAACTTTTTCACCTTCTTTAATTATAAGGTTGAAATTCTCCAGAACCTTCTGATGCGAATGAATAATGCTAAGGTCCCTGTATTCAATAATATTTTTACCCATATACACCAACAGATTCCCATATAGCAGAAAGTAGAAAAGTAAACACCATATTTATGGTTTGTTATACATAAAATATATACTCATTATTGGCATATACATAATCAACCTCAAATAAGTAATTGGTTCTGTATATGCTTATTCTTGAGTGTGTTGAAAAGAACATACAACTTGCACATTACCAATTTTTATCCAATATGGCATGTAGCCAATTCAAATTTCATGTGAAGGAAGTATCTTATTAAAATAAATATTTCCTTGCCGGAAGGTAAACAGAAGCGGATAAAAATCCACTCCTGCCTCCCTAGCCTTTTGATATGACCAATAGAAACCCGGGTCCATTAGCCGATTAGGGGAAAAATATTTTACATCAGCCCTGAAAACCAGAAATAGAACCGCTGCATTGTCCCCGTTTTTCTTTGCCAGTATAAGTTCATCAAGGTGACGTTTGCCCCTTATTGTAGGAGCATCGGGAAAAAGGGCTACTTCATCCCTAACAAGGGTACACCCTTTAATCTCTACCCAGATACGTTTGTCCCCTTTGAAAACAAGAAAATCCAGTCTGCTGTCACCAAGTTTTTGCTCAGGCAAAATTGAATCCACCCGCCCCAGGGGACTAATGTCAGGACACGATAATACCCACTCAGCAATCTTGCGATGATATGCAGAATTTACAAGTATCCATTCAGCATCCTTTTTTGCAGCAATGAGGTCCCATTTTGTTTTACGATGGGGATTTGTCGCCTTTTTCAGTAGTAACCCGTTTCCCCTGTAAAGCAGATCAACCAGCCTTCCGGGGTCATGAACATGGACAGCCACATTTTGCTTACCAGATGACAGAATATCTACAATCGCAACAAATCGGTTGGGACGGCTAATGAAGACGGCTTCAGCATCCCATCCAATATGCATTACCCGTTTTTCTGATTCAGCCATATACATACCAATAATCTGACATCCTTTTAATCATGAGCCAGCAGTCCACCGAGAACTGCTCCAATAATACCAATTATGCCGGTATGCAACATAATCAGGACGAACATGCCTGCACCCAGTCCTGTAACAATTGCCATCAAACCCGGTATATTGTGAAAAAGGGAACCCACAAAGCCTGCCAGAATAAAACCGGGAATCACCATCAATATGAACATTAATGTGCCTACTAAGAAGCCATCCCATGCAGAACGCACCTCGGAATAGGCTCCTGCAAAGCCACCTATAAATGGAGAAAGCATGTTTACAAACGGAACTAAATAAAGTACAAATGTAACTATCAAGCCTATAACGGCACCTTTGATCAAACCCATTTTTCGCCTCCATCAATATAAGCCCATATCAACCATAATTAATTTAAATATTCCTATACAGAAGTCTCAAAGAGAGTGGATATGAACCAAAACGAACAATTTCAGGCCAATCTAGCAGATGCGAGAATCTTGTTCAGGGAAGAAGATGCAGTAATAAGAATAAAAGAACTTCCCACAATGATAATCGGGGATTTGCATGGAGACCTTGAAGCCCTGAACATGGTAATTTCAATTAAAGAAGAGTTAGAACCTGCAAATATAATATTCCTGGGAGATTATGTAGACCGGGGAAGAAATTCTGCAGAAGTCCTTTCAAGATTATTGAAATTAAAGATTGCCTCACCGAAAAATGTCTTCCTCCTGAGAGGGAATCATGAAACAAAGCAGATGAACGAGAAAAGGGGATTCTTTGATGAGCTGAAAGATAGTGAGCTGTTCAATTTTGCTAATATCGTGTTTGAAGAAATGCCTGTAGCAGCTGTAATAAATAAAAAAATATTCTGTGTCCACGGCGGTATCGAGGATATCAGAAAAACAACAACGATCACAAAACAAGATTCATTTAATTATCTCTGGAATGACCCCTCAGAGATACCGGGCCTGAACTTCTCCATAAGAGGAAGAAGCATACGGACCTTTGGCCCCGATATTGTGGAAGGATTCCTGCGCCTTAATGACCTCCAAATGATTATTCGTGCCCATAGTTCACTGGATACAGGATATAAATGGTGGTTTGGAAATAAATTGCTATCAATACATTCCACGCTGAATAAGCATGGGACACCCGTAAAGGGTGCTGTATGCCTTATAAAAAAGGATCAACTGGACATATACACATATGGAAAAACGGGAGATGGTGCAAGGATTATTGACAAAACCAGGCATGATCTTTGATTGTAAAATACCCTGGCATCCGAAAAAGTCCTAATTATATTAGACAGACATCCCAAATATGCAAAAAAGGAAATGGAATTATACAAAGTATTCGCCGTTAACATTTAAATAGTAGAACAACCCTCATTTTATAGTGGGACAGATTAGCAAGTCTGCCCGGCCCCCGCACAGTCCGGGAGCAAATATCATACAACCACCTTTGTTGATTCTGGCCGGCACGAAACCGGCCGGATCACAAGCTTTTTTGAACAAACAATATGTATTATTAATGAATAATATAGCCTGAATGAAAGACTTCAGACTCCATATTTATCATGCCCGGCAATGTGATCCTAAAAAATGCACAGGTAAAAGACTCAAAAAATTTGATCTGGTCCGACTGCATGAAAAAATACATTCACTCCCAAAGGGATCCATCTTACTGGACCCACTGGCAGAAAAAGCCCTTTCGCCTGCAGACAGTGAGATTTCAAACATTATTGTCCTTGATTGTTCCTGGAATACCGTGGAAGAAATTTTTCCTAAACTGTTGCGCCGCAAGTTACAGCATCGTGCATTGCCCTATCTGCTAGCTTCAAATCCGGTGAATTTTGGCAAACCTTTTAAATTGAATTCTGTAGAAGCTTTTGCCGCAGCTTTGTATATTCTGGGAAATAAAGAGCAGGCAGAAAAAATCCTGTCAAAGTTTAGATGGGGACATACTTTTCTGGAACTTAACAGACAACCTCTGGAAGATTATAGTAAAGCGAACAATAGTGAGGACATTATACAAATCCAAAATGAATACATCTGAGTAGGAGGTAAAATATGGAGATACAAATTGGAGTTATCGGGGCCGGGTCCTGCGACAGTGAAATCGACAGCCTTGCAGAAGAGGTGGGAAGAGAGATTGCAAAAAGGGGAGCATACCTTCTTTGTGGTGGCATGGAAGGTGTTATGGAAGCTGCCTGCAGGGGATGTAAAAAAGAAGGTGGCAAAACTGTTGGAATACTTCCCGGGTCTTCTGCAAAACAAGCAAACCCTTATGTTGACATCGCCATAGTAACGGACATGGGACACGCAAGAAATGCAATCATTGCGGCTTCATGCGATGCGGCTATAGCAGTTGGTGGGGAATATGGTACATTATCAGAGATTGCATTGTCTATTAAAAACGGCAAACCAGCCATCAGACTTTGTTCAAAGTGGGATATTGAAGGAACAATCCCTGCCCATTCGGCAAAAGAAGCGGTAGATATGGTATTCAAAAAAATAAATTGAGACTACATTATTGATATTTGCTGAAAGATACATTTATATGCAATGACTCTTTTGACAGAAATATTTATAGAAAATAGAAAAAACAACTTATAACGTGATCCTCAATGCATCTGATAATAGCCGAAAAACAAATTGCAGCAAGACGAATTGCATCTATTCTCAGTCCAAAAAAGCCGCAGAAAAAAAGGATTAGCGGTATTGACTCCTATGAGTTTGGGAACGATGAGAAAACCATAGTTATCGGGCTTAGCGGACATATAGTCCAGCTCGATTTCCCTCCCGCATACAATAACTGGCAGAAGGTTGAAGCAAAAGAACTCGTAGACGCCGAACTTATTATTACACCTACCCACGCAAAAATTGTGAGCGCCCTGAAAAAACTCGGTAAAAAGGCAACAAAGGTTACTATTGCCACTGACTACGACAGGGAAGGTGAACTTATTGGTGTTGAAGCTCTCAATATCGTAAAAGGAGTAAACGAAAACATCGAGTATGAAAGGGCAGTATACAGTGCAATCACACCTGCAGCTATCAAGGAAGCATTCGAAAACACTACAAAAATCGATTTCAATCTCGCAGATGCAGGACATTCCAGACAGGTAATTGATCTGGTATGGGGTGCCAGTCTCACACGTTTTATTTCCCTGGCCTCCAGAAGACTTGGAAAGCAATTCCTATCGGTCGGACGTGTACAATCACCAACCCTTGCCCTTATTGTGGACAGGGAAAAAGAGAGAGAGGTTTTTGTACCTGCGCCTTACTGGGAAATATATGTAGACCTGGTTAAAAACGGAGAAAATTTCAAGATCAGGCATAAGAAAACCCGCTTCTGGGAAAAGGAAGAAGCAGACAGGGTATTTGGAGTTATTGGTGATGAAGCACTGGTTTCCTCCCTGGAAACTTCCACTAAAGAAGACAAGACACCCATGCCGTTCAATACAACCGAATTCATAAGGGCTGCCAACTCGATTGGATTTACCCCGGCCAATGCCATGAGAATAGCAGAATCCCTCTATACCAACGGTTATATTTCATACCCCAGAACCGACAATACTGTCTATCCCTCAACAATTGACCTGAGAGAACAGATAGAAATGTTCTCTAAAGGCCATTTCAGTGAATATGCAAAAAAACTGTTGGCAAAAAAAGAGCTCAAACCCACAAAGGGAAAGAAAGAAACTACAGACCATCCGCCAATCTTTCCTGCATCAGTTGCGAAGAAATCCCAGCTTAAGGAAGATGAATGGAAAGTGTATGAACTTGTAGTCAGGCGGTTCTTTGCCACTTTTGCCGAAAATGCAGAATGGGAAACCATGAAGGTCAGTTTTGACATCAATGAAGAGGAATTCAGGGCAAATGGTTCCCGGCTTGTAAAGCCAGGATGGAGATGGTATTACCCCTACAATGCTCCGGAAGATCGATTGTTCCCTGCTTTGGAAGAAGGGGAGATACTTCCTGTTAATGATAAAGAAATGCTTGATAAGGAAACGAACCCCCCGGGCAGATATGGTCAGGGAAGACTCATCAAAATGATGGAAGACATGGCGCTGGGAACAAAAGCCACACGTCATGAAATTATAAGCAAACTTTACTCAAGAGCATACGTGCATGGCAATCCCCTCCAGCCTACCCAGACTGCATATGCGGTGGTAGAAGGGCTGGAAAATTATGCCCCCACAATTACCAGACCAGACATGACCAGTACTCTCGAAGAAGACATGGACCGCATTGCAGAGGGTAATATATCTGAAGAAAAGGTACTGCAGCAATCCAGGGACATGCTGAAAGATGTCTTTAAGGAACTGGAAGAGAACCGTGAGAAAATATCCGAATCCCTCAGGGAAGGCCTGAGAAAAGATAAGATCATAGGCAAATGCCCGGATTGTGGTTGTGACCTGATCGTACGCCGCTCACGCCGGGGGTCAAGATTTATCGGATGCGAAGGATACCCTGACTGCACATTTTCCCTGCCCCTTCCAAAAAGCGGACATATACTTGTTACCGACAAGACATGTGACAAACACAGCCTGTACCACATAAAAGTAAAGGGGCAGAAGAAAAGAGCATGGGATCTGGGGTGTCCTTATTGTAACTACCTTGAATGGAAAGAAGAACAAAAGAAAGAAAAAGCTGCAACTCCGCGACCGGAAAAGATCAGTGATATTCCGGGTATCGGGAAAGTTACCGAAGAAAAACTAAATTCTGCAGGCATTTCAACTGTCGATGAACTTGAAAATTCAGATGCAAACGAAATTTCAAAAACTACAAATATACCTCTGGGTAAAATAATCCGATGGCAGGAAGCAGTTGCATATTAAGAGGGAGAAAACTATGCGTATTGATTTTAAAGGGGGTTGCAGGGAGGTAGGGCGATCTGCAATTCTGGTGAATGAAGAGATTCTGATAGATTACGGCATCAAGCCGGGAGACCGACCCGACTATCCAGTTGATGGTATTTTTCCGAAAAGCATTTTTGTTTCCCACGGCCATCTTGACCATTGCGGAGCGGTTCCCAACCTCATGGACCTGAGTCCAGAGGTGTACATGACACATATGACCTCCAGGTTTACTGAAATCCTGGGCAGGGACACACTCAAAATATCAGAAAGAAGAGGATTACCAGAACCGTATGATGAAGAAGATTTGCAGAAACTTTCCCAGATTACAAGAAGAAAGCACTTTGGAGAAGAGGTCAGGACAAACGACTATCTTGCCAGGATATATAGTGCAGGGCACATACCGGGTGCATCATCGATATACCTCGAGGACAATAAAGGGGAAAGCCTGCTTTATACCGGTGATATAAGTACCAGTGATTCCAGGCTTGTATCAAAAGCTGACACATTGCCTGATGTAGATGTATTGATTACAGAAAGCACATACTTTGGAGAAGACCACCCACCCCGAAAGGAAACCGAGAAAGCATTTATTGAGTCTGTTATTGATACAATTGATATCGGTGGTACGGTCATTATCCCTGCTTTTGCCATTGGACGGACACAGGAAATTATGATGTTACTCCATTCAGAAAAGATTCCCTGTTTTGTGGATGGCATGGGAGTGGCAATGACAGATGAGATGCTGAATCATCCAGAATACCTAAAATATCCAAAAAAACTGGAAAAGGCATTTGGTTTTGCTACTACTGTAAAAGGAAACAAGAGAAATAGAATTCCTCTGGAAGGTTCGGTCATAGTAACAACTGCGGGAATGCTTAATGGAGGCCCTGTACTCTATTATCTGGATAAGAAAGCTGACGATCCGAAAACAAAAGTAATGCTTACAGGATATCAGGTCGAAGGAACAAACGGCAGACTTGCTCTTGACAGTGGTTTTCTCGAAATAAATGACCGAATACAACATCTGAGGTGCAAACTGGAGCAATACGATTTTTCGGCCCATTGCGGGGATAAAGAGTTGAAAGAACTTGTAAGGGACTTTTGCGACAGGGGAACTGAAACCGTGTACACAATGCACGGGGATGATGCGGAGGGGTTCGCACAATGGATAATGGATGAAATCGGTGTTGAGGCCTATGCTCCTGCAACCGGTGAAACCCTTATGACCCGATGAAATCATTCCTGACTGACCTGAGGTCATCCAGAGTATTAATATTTTGGAGGCATGCAAGGAGTGGATCCATTTTTTCTATTTCCGCTATGTCCACTTCAACCATGTCATTCATTTCAAATACGGGTGACAGAATGAAATACCTGTTATCCCGTATCGACTTTTCAATGAGGGGAATCAGCAGGCAAACCCTGTAAACTGCACAGAGAGGCTCATAACTGTCATTTTTTCTTTTTATGAGAGCGCAATTATGGCCTTTTGCTTTTGAGAAGAGCAACTCAACTATTTTCGGGTCAGGAAAAGGCATATCACAGGCTGTGACAAAAATATATTCATAGGAGGCAGCTTTCAATCCTGCCAATATGCCCGCAAGGGGACCTACCCCTTCATACTCGTCAAAAGCCGTTGGTAATTCTCCCGTAACTGGAGCAAGTAAATCATATTGGTGTTTATCCCGCAGGGATATTATTATTTCATCCACAAGCGGCTCAAGTGTGCTGATTATCCGACTGATTACAGGCATCCCTTCTATCTCTATCAGGGCCTTTTCTTTATAACCAAAACGTTTTCCTTTTCCTCCTGCAAGTATCAGGGCCGAACGTGGCATAGTGCCAACAATCCCGACATTAAATATTACACTTTCGCACAATATCCGAAACAATTAAAGACCAGTATTATCAATCCGTTATGCATGGAACAAAATCCTGAAAAAAAAGAAGTAGCAGAAATGGCGAGGATCGTATTAGCAGCAGCCAGAACTGCTCCAAAGGGTAAAGGAATTGATGATATAGTAACTGCCCTGGCCGATAGAAAAGATATGGAAGATATCGCAACCGAGATGGAAAATATCGCTGATGAAAAGAGTGATGGATTCCAGTTCCTGAAAAGGGATGCAGCAAATGTCAGGCAGGCGGATGCCTTTATAGCTATAGGAGTCAAGCATGCCGAGCCGCTTAAATTGAACTGTGCTGCCTGCGGCTTTGCAACATGTACAGAAATGAAAGCTCAAAAAATAATAGAAGGAGATTATGCGGGTCCTAACTGTGCTTTCAAGAACATAGATCTCGGAATTGCTATTGGATCTGCTGTGGCTAAAGCAAAAGACCTGTGCATAGATAACCGCATAATGTACTCAGCAGGAAACGCCGCACGTTCACTGGGTTTGGTTGAAGCGGATGTCGTTATGGGAATTCCATTAAGCGTTTCAGGAAAAAGCCCTTTCTTTGACAGGAAATGGCCCTGAATATCAGGTTATACCACGACGGCGCTCACTTCTATATTCATCCACAAGGGATTTTAATTTCTCTTGCTCTTTTTCTTTTTTCCAGTGATCAGCTTTGCCAAACCAGTTTTCAATTGCAATTTTCAAAGTTTTAGGAGATACAACTGCAAAATCACCCTCCTTTTGTATTTCCAGACCTTCAATTACAGGAATGCTTTTCTCGAAAAATACCTCTTTTGCCGCATAAGATATTTCTGCAGGTACGATCAGTGCTTTTGGTGAATAATCTGCAAGCAGGCCAGCAGTTGAAGCGCTTCCTCCACTGGGGTCCTGGAAATAAACGACATCACCTTTTTTTAAGCCATATACATCTGCTACATTCAGGATGGCTTCACGGCTAAAAGAGGAAATGACCTTTACAGGAATGCCTTCCCCCCTGCTTTCCATCTTTTTTATACGTTTAAGGCGATTTACCTGAGCCCTGGAATTATGAAGCCTCTTATTCAGACGTTTGATATCCCTTTTAAGGTTCGCAATTTTCTTATTACGAATTGAAATCTCTTTTTCCTTCTGCAGTTTAATGCGTTCAGTTTCACGCATTTGCCGAATTTTTGATTCCAGGTTGGAGATTGTACTATCCCTTGACCTGCGTTGACCAACGAGCTCTTTCACATATTCCTGTAATTCAGCGATCTCCAAATCCCTGCGTTTAAGTTTTTCTGTCATTTTACGGTAGGTTTCATCATCAATATCATCAGAAGAAGAGCCAGAAGTTTCTGCTACACTTTTTTGGGCCTTAGTTGCTTGCTTGTGTTCTTTCAAAGAATTAATGGCCTCTTCTATGGATGAACCTTTGATGACTTCGACTTTTATTTTATCGATATCCATGTAAGGAGGATACTTGCTTTCAATCTTCAGGAAAAGCTGTCTGTATTTTTTATAAGCTGATATGGCAGCGGAAAGGGAATCCCTTTCATGGTCATTGGAATAGCCATGGGGTTTAGCCAGTTCAATCTTTTCATCCGATGGAATGGGACCACCGGGGGAATAACTGACAGCACTGAAACTACGCCTGATTTTTTCCACTGCTGCAGGCATCGGGTATACATCGGTCGCCACTATTGCAGGTTTGCCGTATTCAGAAATAAGTTTCACCACTTCATCATGGGAAATACCCCGATAACTGGCGCAATGTAGAACATCACCTTCAAGAGAAAGTATGGAGAGGCCAACAGTCGTGCCCGGATCAACACCCACAATAGTAGGCCTGCGTTCTTTGCTTTTCAAAGGTATATACTGTATCTTATCCCTCACAAAACTCCTGACATTTACCTGCACATCCGAACCGGATGAGGGATGGATGGGTACATCGCACTTGCGTGCATTAACGGTAAATTCACACCTGACATATCCTCCAAAGCCCTTGACGACTTTGCTTGTGTAATTGAAGTTGCGCTCCTTTGCCGCTCCTTTAAGTATCGATTCAATCTCACGGCTTTTGACTTTCACAGCTCCGTGAACCTTACGACAATAACGATTCTGACTCCAACCTCCCCTGCCAAGAGAACGTGCCCTGCTTACCTTTATTTTTGTTTTATCCTCAAAAAGGGATACTTCCACCCCTACTCCCATTTCAGCCAGTCTTGCACAGGCTTCTGCTTCATCCCCGGGATCACGGGGATTTATTGAAATATCATACTTGTGGGCAAGAAAGGGCAGGGAAACCTGCTTCAATCCACCTGTGACCTGTACGAGTTTCACACCAGAAGGGAGTTTTTCCAGGAAATGAATCAATTCCTTCTTATCTTTTGCCAGTTCATAGATATTATCTACAGCTATTATCATTGGATGATCATCTTTTATCATCCTGAAAATACGATGTATTTTCAACATCGAATGCCTGTAAACCGAACCGTCTTTCAGAATAGCAACTGCATAACGTGGAACCTGACCGGAACGCGGCGACCCCCCGGCAACGTCTATACCATAAATGGCATTTGATGTCATTATCTGTATTTTTGTTTGTATTAATCTTTAATATTATCGGTACTGGATACTATCTGTCCATATAATGCGTCGACATCTCTTTTCAGATTATATTTTTTCTTGAAATGAGCAGCTATGTTCGAAATATCACGCATTAGGAGCTCCTCTGCATGAGGATGAGACGGAGTTACATACTGAGGCCAATCGATAATCTGCACACCTTTGGGATTGACAAAAATATTGTACTCACTCAGATCGGCATGAATTACATTATGGCAATAGATATTTTCGACCTGCTCCATTATCATATCAAAAAAGATTTCGGGATCTTCCAGTCTGACCTTGAACAAAAGTTCTCCTTTGGCAGGTTCCATTACTATAGCATGCCTGTTACGGTCAATAGGTTTGGGAATGCTTATATCAGGATACAGACGGGACATTATTTCATATTCACGACCCGCCGCAAGCCGGGCGGCATATATCCAGGAGAAATGTTCTTTATTAACAAGGTGTCCACGGACCCTTTTGACATCCCTGAAACTGGTGCGCCCTTCCCTGTGGAATTTGACTATCACCGTTTCCGGATCACCTATGGGCAATTCAGGTTCTTTCATACCTTCATGAACAACCGATTCCTTGCCCACACCGATTTCATCCCCAAGGGCACAGATACTACCCCGTTTTACCAGTGCATTGATAGCCAGAGCATCATAACCATTGAAATACAGCCTGTAGCCTTCATAAGGTCTTGTTGTTGCCACAACAAGCTCTTTTTCGATCAATTCACCTAACAGATAAGCCAGATTCTGATGGTCTATACGTGTATATTTCACAAGTTCATCAAAAGGCACCCATTCATGGTCTTGCATGCCTACTTCAATACCTGTTAGAATACGAAAGTCCCTGGAGGTTATACCAGGAAATAACCTGAGTACATCGGCAATCATTGTATCACAGAATAAAAGGATAATTAAGAGTGCCTCTTTTTGGCCTCTTCCACTTCATCTATTATATCGGGATATTCCCGGAAAACAGAAAGTATATCCAGAGCTGCCACAAGGTCCACAACCCCTATTGAACCAACTAATTCTCCGTCAGGGGTCATTATCGGAGTCACTGCAACCGCCTTCCCTTTATACACACCTTCTTTGGGAACTGTGCGGATGGTGGCCTTGTCCTCCAGGACTTTTTCAAGTACAGGACCTGTATAATCCCAATCTACAACTTCCCCCCTTTCCATTCGGATACCCTTACAGTTTACACTGCGCATGGTAGTCGGTATGCCCAGAAGAGAGTGAACCGCAGATGCAATTGGCTCCAGGTCCTCTGCAGTAGAGTCTTTACATATTTTCAAGCATATCATAATTCCACCTTACATACTAATAGGCTTCAAAAAATATAATACTTATCGAAAAACAAAGAAAAACATCTCTTTAGATGCCTTCGATGTACTTGAAAGCAGAATAAGCCGCAATGGCTCCGTCCGAGGCTGCAGTAATTACTTGGTAAAGGGGAGATTGCCTGCAATCACCGGCGGCAAATATGCCTCTGGCAGATGTTGCCATCGATTCATCAGTGATTATGAAACCTTTATCGTTCTTTTTAACATTAACAAGATCGGTGTTGGGATTCAGGCCTATATGGATAAAAGCACCGTTTACAGGAAGTTTTTTTGTTTCTTCAGTAATTACATTATGTACCTGCAGGGATTCAACAATATCTTTTCCTTCTATTGCATCCACAACACTATCCCATACAAGTTCAATATTTGGACGGTCAAATGCCCTGTCCTGCAGGATTTGTGATGCTCTCAATTTATCGCGATGATGAACTACGTACACCTTTGAAGCAATATCTGAAAGGAATATAGCATCTTCAATAGCCGATTCCCCGCCACCGATCACCGCTACTTCTTTGCCGGAGAAAAAGGGACCGTCACAGGTGGCACAGTAAGAAACACCTCTGCCCAGGAATTCCTTTTCACCCGGTACATCCAGTTCCCTGGGAGAAGAACCTGTTGCGACAATGAGTGATTTACTTTTTATTTCTTCCTCACTGGAAGAAACAATAAAATGTCCACCTTCTTCAGTCACGGAGTTGAGTTCCATGACTTTAAAAGTGACCCCGGCCTGTTCTGCATGGTCAAGGAATTTTCCCATCAGTTCCATTCCACCGATCGAGGGAAAACCTGTATAGTTTTCGATCGTTTTTGCAGTGCTTATCAAACCACTCATGCTGTCCTTATCAACAAGCAAAGTATCCAGTCCATATCTGACTGCATAGATTGCAGCCGTAACTCCTGCGGGTCCGGCACCCAGAATTATTAAATCATACATCAATATCCCGACATTTAAAGATTACTTGATACTTTCAAGAGCTTCATCTTTGGAAGGAATACCTATAAAGGCCACCTCTCCATCGATCACAGTCGTTGGCACAGCCATCACAGAATATTCCTGAGCTATCTTTTGCCCCTCATCAGATTCTACATCGATCTCTTCATATTCAAAATCATGTTCCTCTTTGAGGTCTCTCCAGATCTTTTCAGCCTTTGGACAATTGTGACACCAGCTTGCATATAAAAGAATTACTTTTGTCATATAATCCCTCTTAATTTATTCACTGATTAAGGTTGGTTTCAGAATATATCAATTTAATTGAGGTTTAATGAATTTTCAGATATCAAGGAAGAGTTATAGCAGCTGATTATCTCCATTAATAGAACGGAATTTTATTTCAAAGCAAAGAAGACACTGGCAATGATAGATCGTATGCCCTGACAATAAATTTAAATGTGATGACATTAATGTACATACAAATACATCAAAGTACATAGGTGTCCAGATGCATCCGAAGATCGAACAAATAATCCAAAAATCAAAAGAAAGGGCAGACGCACTTTCTGAAAGTAACACATACACCAGACATAATGATATAAGGGATATTTTCGAATCAATCGGGCTTGCCCGTAGCAGAGGACACATACCCATAATTGCCGAAGTAAAACCTGCTTCACCAACAGGAAAATTTGCTGATGTAAACCCGGAAATGGCCTCACAAATTGCCTGTGACATGGAAAATGCGGGAGCTGTAGCCTTATCTGTCCTTACGGAACCCTGTTACTTTGAGGGAAGTATAGAAAACCTTGAAAGTGCAAGGAAACATACTTCCATACCTGTTTTGCGCAAAGATTTTATTGTGGACAAAAACCAGATGCATGAAGCAAGCAGTGATGTTATATTGCTGATTGCAGGGATATTGGGTAAAAGGCTACCGGAATTCATAGAAATCGCCCGGAGAAGGAACATCGAGCCTCTTGTAGAAGTACACAATAAAAAAGAGCTTGATTATGCACTTGAATGTGACACAATCCTCATAGGGATAAATAACCGCAGTTTTGAAACCCTTGAAATCGATCTGGAAACAGCTGAAAAACTCATTCCCCTCGTGAAAGAACATGACCGTAAATACAACCAGCAACACCTGATAATAGGGGAAAGTGGAGTCAAGAGCACAGATGATGCGGCAAGGATGATCAAGGCAGGGGCTGACGCTTTGCTTGTTGGAACCTACCTTATGGAAGGCAATCTTAAAGAAAAAATGAAACAACTTATTGAAGCAAATAAGAATCAGGAGATAGTATGAACCATTATTATGGAGACTACGGTGGACAATACGTACCGGAAATATTGATGCCGCCACTTCAAGAACTTGAAGAAGCGTATGAGCAATACAAGGCAGACCCGGAGTTTACCTCCCAGCTTAATGACTACCTTGAAAATTATGCCGGAAGAAGTACGCCCCTATATTATGCAAAGAACATGAGTGCTAAATACGGCATAAAAATCTACCTCAAGCGGGAAGACCTCGTACATGGAGGAGCACATAAACTCAACAATACCCTGGGACAGGCCCTTCTTGCAAAATTCATGGGCAAAAAAAGGTTAATCGCAGAGACAGGAGCCGGCCAGCACGGCACCGCAACTGCCATGGTGGGAGCAAAACTGGGATTTGAAACCATGGTATACATGGGATCAAAAGATGTAAAGAGACAGCTTCCAAATGTCTACCGTATGAAACTGATGGGTACTGAGGTAGTATCAGTTGATACCGGTTCAAAGACAATGAAAGATGCAATAAATGAAGCATTAAGGGACTGGGTAACAAATGTCGGGGATACACACTACCTCATTGGATCGGTAGTCGGCCCACACCCGTTCCCGAAGATTGTGAGGGATTTCCAGAGTGTTATCGGCAGGGAAGTAAAGGAGCAAGTCATGAAAGTGGAGGGAAGATACCCGGATTCTATCGTGGCCTGTGCAGGCGGCGGAAGTAATGCAATGGGTATTTTCTACCCCTTCCTGGATGATGAAGTGAATCTTTTTGCAGTAGAAGCAGGCGGTGAAAAACTCAGGGAAGACGATAAAATCGCCTATCATTCAGCATCCCTGGCAACAGGGAAGGAAGGTATACTGCATGGTGCCAGAACTAAGGTCCTGCAGAACAGGGATGGACAGATACTGGAATCCACATCAGTAGCAGCCGGCCTGGATTATGCAGGCGTGGGACCCGAACTTGCCCGGCTCTCAGAAACCGGCCGGGTGAAACCCTGTTACATAACTGACATGGAAGCCCTTGAGGCATTCCATGAGCTTAGCAGGCTGGAAGGAATAATCCCTGCACTGGAATCTGCACATGCCATTGCATATGTAAGGAAAATGGCAGATCATGGCATACTGGGTGATACAGTAGTTATAAATCTCTCCGGAAGGGGCGATAAAGATCTCCAGACTATTATGGATATGGAGGAGTGAATATGCGCATCAGTCAAAAATTTGAAGAACTTAAGGACAAAAATGAAAAAGCACTGATCGCCTATGTCTGTGCAGGGGACCCCGATCCGGATACCACACCTTCTATTGTAAATGCGCTTGTTGAAGCCGGCGCGGATATAATAGAACTGGGTCTGCCTTTCTCCGATCCTGTAGCAGACGGGCCAACCATACAGGCCGCAACCTGCCGTGCAATTGAGGCCGGCATGAACACAGAGAGCTATTTTGAGATGATAAAAGGCCTGGAAGTAAATGTTCCTCTCATTTGTATGACCTATTACAACCTCATATATCGCCAGGGTAGTGAAAATTTCGTGAAGAAGTGCGCTGATGCGGGAATTTCAGGATTGATTATACCCGATCTGCCATTGCATGAAGCAGATGAACTGATCGAGATATGCAAAGAGGAAGGAATTGATAATATATTTCTTGTCGCACCAAATACAAGCGATCAGAGACTGGATGCAATTAGCAGCAAAAGTTCGGGTTTTATATATATAGTATCCAAACTAGGGGTTACCGGAGAAGGAAAAAACATCTCGTCCAATGTAGCAGGCCTTCTGGATAAAATCAATTCAGACCTTCCAAAAGCCGTAGGTTTTGGAATATCAAACAGAAAACATGTAGAAGAAATGGTCGCTGCAGGAGCTGATGCGGTAATCGTGGGTTCTGCCTTTGTAAATATAATAGCCAGCAAAGATAATGTAATATCCCGCTTAAAGGAAATAACAAAGGATTTGAAAGAAGGGTGCCGATAAGATTTTAACTGAAAATTTGGTCAACAAACCAGTGAGGATCGAATTTTATCAGGTCCTCATAATCCTGTCCCATACCGAGGAATACAATGGGTTTACCGGTTACGTATGCAATGGAAATTGCAGCTCCGCCTTTTGAATCGGCATCTGTTTTAGTAAGGATGGAGCCATCAACTGGCACTGCCTCATTGAACTGTTCAGCCCTTTCGACAGCATCATTACCTGCAACCGCCTCGTCTACAAAAAGCACAAGATCCGGAGCACTTACACGGCATATCTTCTGGAGCTGTGCCATCAGATTTACATTGGTATGCATCCTGCCTGCAGTATCAGACAAAACTACATCACTATCATGAGCTTTTGCATACTGTACAGCATCATAAACAACAGCTGCAGGATCGCCTCCTTCCTGATGTTTAATCAGTTTTACACCGATGCGCTCAGCATGTACCGCAATCTGGTCAATAGCCCCTGCACGGAATGTATCCCCTGCTGCAATTACGACAGACTTATTCATGGCTTTAAGGCGATGAGCAATCTTGGCAATAGAAGTCGTCTTCCCTGTTCCATTAATACCAACAAAAACAATATTTACAGGTTTCTCATGATTATCGATGAATTCATCAAAATCGAATACATTAGCAGACATGACATCATTGATTGACTTTTTCAATGCATCTTCTACGATCTTGCTTGTGTTGCCACCTATCTTCTTACGGCTGCCTACAAGTTCTTGTTTTACATCAGTAACAATCTTTTCAGAAACCGAAATTGCAATATCACTTTCCAGAAGAGACATCTCCAATTCCCAGAGGATATCTTCGACGTCCGCTTCGTCAAGAATAAACTCCCTTTCAAAAACCAAAGCTTTGGCTTTATGTGCAAACCCTGTTTTATTTTCATCCTTAGTCCCAGTTACAGCCTCTTTTTCCTCAAATCTACCACCTTCTGCTGCAGCTTCAGGCTCAGTAGCGGATGATTCTTCCACCGGAGTGGCTTTATCTTCAATTTTGGAACTGAAATTTTGCTTAAATCCTGAAAGTTTGTTCTTAAGCTTATTAAACAAGGTTATGCTCCATAAAAATTATTGCTGTGGCTGTTGTTGCTGTTGTTTTGCCATAGACTCGATGGACTGGATGCGCTGATTGATCTGTTCAAGGTTCTGATTCATCTGTTCCAGTACCTTCTGCAAATCTTCTTTGCGCTTATTAAGAGTGATTTTGGCTCCATCAACATCCTTTTCGACACTAATCCCGGCACCGACCTCAACAACAACTTTGTTGTCATTGGCTATATGTGCATTTATAAACGAACCCGCACCTATAGGAACAAGAGTATCGGGATTTTTGGAAAATGATTGGAGATCCTCAAGAGTCGTTATTGCCCGCCCACAGTCATCAATGGACATCTGCAACATATTTGTCTGCTGCTGTATGGTCTGGGCACGTTTCTGGAGCTCCCTGTGCTGAAGGGCCAGGTTCTGGATATTCTGCTGACCTTCTTCTGCCATATAATCATGCCTCTTCGACACTGTCTATCTTTATCAAGTAGCGCTTGATACCGTTCTTGCTTCCAAAAAGGGAATAAACTTTCTCAACTGCGTTCTTTTCATTCTGGCTTTCCACATTTTTTGTGAATTTTTCCCAGATATGACCCGCTTTGAATGTGCCTTTTACAACAAAGTCGCTCATAAAATCACCCGCATAATATGTTAAATCAATCAAACATCAATGCATCTTCAATTCTTCCAAGTTCATGACCTGTGGTTTCCGAACCTGCAACATATCCAGAAGAATTAGCAAGCACACCGGAACCTACTACCTGGGATCCGTAATTTACAGTACCTATTTCCACATTAAGTCCAAAAAGATTCTCAAGAATGGAAACTTCTTCCTGTTTTATCATTGGATGGGCAAGCAATCCATGATTGGTAACCACACCCGCCATTCCCACAGTTTTGATACCGGCAATCGTGCCTCTTCTGACATCAACTGAAAGAGTCTTTTCGATTATCTCAATTGCTTTGTCAGAGATATCCGGATGGACAAGAGCTGCTGAATCATTGGCAAGCACTATGTTTCCTATTGCCGATAGATTATCTGGAACCTCGGCTACTGGAAGGTCTATTTTTTTAGGAAGGGGACCTGAGCCTTTCGGCACAAGGAATCCTGAGGAATTCCCTTTTGAGAGGGAACCCACGACTACACTCCCATTTACAAGAGTGGAAACTACTTCCACCTCAAGTATATCTTCCAGCATACCAGATGTCTTATCGTTCGTACCCGGAGGCACAAGGGCGAAATCCTCTGTACAGGTTGCAAATACCCCTATTACGGGATTTTCATATATGTTTAGGGTTCGGATCATAAATTATTTCGAACTTGGAATTGTATCGGCATTCAAATTATGCCAATTCTGCCTGAACCTCACCATCTTCGAACATTGCTGCCCGTATCCGGATTGAGGAAGGTGGCTTCTCGGCTCCGCGATTCCAGACCAATTCATTGATACTGCTATCAATTTTGACCTGTTCAGGAGACGCCCTCATGTGCCTGACCAGGTATTTCTTTACCAGGGTCATCGCACGAGTTGTACGTTTCCATTTAGGGGCCAGTTTTGCATCCCTGAGCGGAATGGTATAAACCTGTTCTTTTACGATATCATCTACCATTGCCATTACCTCATTTCACTTTAAGGCTGTTCCTTCTCCAGTGCCTTCTCTTGGGATGACTGACAACCTTTCTGTTTGACTTGATAATTGCCCATGTAGGAACCCTCTGGTTCTGGACGTGGGCCTTTGCCAATCTCATTTTCTGTCCTTTCGTGTTATGGCTCACTTGTCTCACCTGATCCACGTTGCTCTCAAATTTATATTTATAAATCAATTAATGATATAAAATTTTAATTGGTAGCCTTTTCCTTAATTTTCCTCAACACTCTCGATTGAACGTGTTCGGGAAATATGGAAAGGACCTTTTCATCATCATATTCCTGTCGAATCAAATACCTTAATTCAGTTTCATAATCCGCCTTGGAAATTCTGTCACTCAATCCTTCTTCAACTTCAAGATGTTCACAAACCATTAAATCAACCGCAGCACGGCCAAATCCTTGCAGAGGGGACGCACAATGCACCCCATACCGATCCTCAATGCTGCGTAGTCTGGATATATCCATCCTGGGCACCCGGTCATCACGTCTTATCCCATCAACGATCATATCAACACTACCACATGCCGCTATTTTTTCGAGGGCATGTGAATGAATATGATTTATCGCATTATTTGGGAAATTGTCTTCAACTGCCATCTCAAGGGCATCATCCAGAACTGAACGCTCAAGTTCTACAACCGAATGAGCAAAACCCAATTCATCAGCCACTTTACGTGCAATGTTTCCTACATCGACGAGGGAAAAAGTGCACGTTACAAGTTCAACGTCAAAATATGGTTCCAGTAAAATGGCGGATAGGGCACTATCCTTCCCGCCACTAAACATCACCCTTGCTTTCATATCCGATTACAGTCTTGTGATCTTGGGGTCATGTTTTTTGGGTTGCATCCGGGTAAGCAAGGCTTTCATTTTCTCATCGTCAATGGTAGATTGCAACCGGCCACTCTGAGCTAGTCCCACAATCTGGGATTCGACCTGTTCTGCCAGTTCTTTGCGAGACATTTTCAACCTTGTAAGGCGTTCTCTTGCATCGGGTGTCGTGACCTGGCGAAGGACAGCATGAATCTTTGCTTCCCTTTCTGCCTGTGCCTGTTCCTGCTGGTATGCAGCCTGTGGATTGTTGTCTTGCTGGGCGGCTTGCTGCCTCTGCATTTCTTCAAGCCTTTTCCTGCGGATTGCTTCGAGATCATCTGCCATGGTATAAAACCCCTTTTAAGGAAGACTGGCTTTATTAGCCAACCCGGATTAATTACATTTAATATTTTTGCATCTCGGGAATTTCAGAAACCAGTTCCTTCTTGATTTCATTAGCTGTATTGTCAAGCAAAGACTTTCCTGCTGGAGATGCAACCCTACCTGCCTTCTGTTTCTTTACAAAACCGGCATCTTCAAGCTGTTGGGCTATTGTACGGGCAACTGCACCGCTACCCTTTGCTTTCTTTGCAGGGGTTACACGCTTTGCTTTCTTTCCTCCGTATATGGAACGAAGCCTCTGTATACCTACCGGACCGTCAGTATATATCCTTCTGAGGACCGCAGCACAGCGAGTATACCACCAGTCATCTTCCACTGGAGGAAGTTCTCTGTGTGCACCGGTCTTCACATAGGCTGCCCATTCCGGAGGTTGGATCTTCTCATTTTCTTTAAGTTTCTCTGCTGTCTTTTTGATAATATCATTAGCAGGGACATCATATGCTGTAGTCATTCTATCCTCCTTCAAATAAAGATAGCATCAGGCATAACGTTTACGACTGACATTCACTTTGAAACGCGTCTGTATATGCACTGGAATAAGACTCTTAAATCTACCGGTTCATATATATGGTTTTTGGATCGAAAGCGTTGCAAACCTTCATTTCATGAAAGTTTGTTCCCTTCCCGGCCCCACAGAGATATATTTGACCGGGATTCCCATCAATTCTTCAAGGCGTTCGACATATTTCCGGGCTTTTTTGGGCAGGTCCTCATAACCAGATACAGAGGTTAAATCTGTATCCCAGCCTTCCATATCTTCATAAACAGGCACACATCTTGCAAGTTTTGAAGTATCTTCCGGCGGATAATCAATTACGTTTCCATCCAATTCATAGCCAACACCTATTTTTACAGGGTCAAGACCTGTCAGTACATCCAATTTTGTAAGAGCTAAGGAAGTATAACCATTAAGGTAGACTGACTTTTTGGCAAGAGGCATATCAAACCAGCCACACCGCCTTGATCTGCCTGTAGTGGTACCAAATTCATGGCCTACATCATGCAGGTGCTGGCCTGCGTCACCTTCCTGTTCAGTAGGAAGCGGACCTGCTCCCACACGTGTAATATAAGATTTAACGATGGCAAGTACTTCATTCACACGAGTCGGACCTACACCAAGATTGGCACATGCGGATCCCGCAATGGTACTTGAAGAAGTTACAAATTTTTGAGTGCCGTGAATTACATCCAGATGACTACCCTGTGCCCCTTCAGCAAGTACATTTTTACCTTCATCCAGCGCAGTATTAATCTCATAGGAAACATCGGCAAGATAAGGAGCTAGTTCCCTGCCCAGGGAAATATACCTGTCCACAAGAGAACTTTCAGTTACAATGGAAGGATCACCACCCATTGCCTTAATTTCCCCTTCCTTCTGGGAAGCAAGATTTGAAAGACGTTGCTGAAGGCGTTTTTCATCGATCAGGTCGGAAAAATTAACTTCATCCCTTGCAATCTTATCAATATAGGCAAATCCAATACCCCTTTTCGTGGTACCGATCTTTTCCGAGCGGGTAGCTTCCCTGAGACCATCGAGTTCTATGTGATAAGGCATGATTATGCTTGTCTTGCCATCAATACCCAGTTTTTCAGCAGATACTTTTACACCGGCCTCTTCCAGCATCCGTATCTCTTCTACCATAACTTCCGGATTCAGGACCGTACCCGGCCCAATGAGCACCCGGCTGTCAAGAAGAAAGCCAGAGGGGATTAGATGTAATTTATATATCTCATCCTTAACCTTGACAGTGTGACCTGCATTATCGCCGCCTTGAAACCTGGCAACAATGTCATAGTCACCTGCCATCAGGTCTACTACCTTGCCTTTACCCTCATCACCGAATTGGGCACCGGTAATAATCGTGAACATGGTTGACAGGATTGTATTATATCCATAATAATGTTTTGTCTGGGAAGCCATGTAATAGAAAATGTATAAATGCAGAACAAAAGCAAATCAATCCTTTTAAGAAGATTTATAATCAAAAAATACAATCTATGTACCACATGTATGTATATATTGCAATTGCAGCATATTTCGTGGTATTATTCCTGACATTGCGGGACATAAGAATCTATCGCCGCACTCGCTTCCAATCATACCGAAAAGGAGCTATGAAAGGAATTGTCGCATCCACTATCGTATTGATAGGAGCTGTTATCACACCCTTAAATCCAAATGCAGGGCTTTTGTTAGTGCTTGTTGGCATGTTCCTGAATAAGAAAGGTACAAGGGAAAAAGTGTTCAATGATGCAAATGCAACCGAAAGAATGCTGGGTAAAACCGACCTGCAGCAGTGAACTTATAACACACTACAATATCCAAAAGTTATAAATACCTAAAGCTGGTTCAAAAAAGAAGAATTAACTACTACCTATCCAATTATATGGAGTTATCAATTATGGGAAATATTAGACAGAACAATATTAAGAACATAACCTCACGCCTGCTTACCAACCACGGAAATGTATTCACATCTAATTTCGATGATAACAAGCTTCTTGTTGCGAAATACACCACAATCGAGAGTAAAGTAATAAGAAATCGTGTTGCAGGCTACGTGACAAGAAAGATCAATCACAAGAGACATGAGTGAAACCGGAGCTGGTTTTTTTATGTTTGAAGGAGTTCTACCGGCTCTTATAACCCCTTTCACAAAAGACAATACCATTGACATCAGTGGTCTTAAACGAAATATAAGATACGCTGAAGAGGGAGGTGTCAGTGGAGTTGTAGCTTGTGGAACTACAGGTGAATCCGCCACCCTTTCTACAGTTGAACACAAAAAAGTGATCAATACCGCGGTGGAATGTGCCAATGTGCCGGTGATTGCGGGTACCGGATCAAACAATACAGTTGAAGCCGTAGAACTTACAAAACATGCTGCTGATGCCGGAGCAGGGGGAGCACTCATTATATCCCCATACTACAACAAGCCCAATAATGCAGGACTGATCCGCCACTTCACCGCAGTCGCAGAAGCAGCAGACATTCCCATCATATTATACAATGTACCTTCCAGAACCGGACAGGACATCCCACTGGAAGTAATTGTCGAACTTGCCATGATTGACAACATAGTTGCGATCAAGGAAGCAAGCGGAAGTATCCCAAAAATCTCAGAAATAATTGAAAACACGACGGATGAAGATTTCAGCGTGATTTCTGGAGAGGATGACCTTACATTCCCTGTTGTTGCCCTGGGCGGAGTAGGAGTAATTTCCGTTGTTGCAAATGTAGTTCCAAAGACAGTGTCCGATATGGTAGAAGCTGCTCTTAAAGGCGATATGGCAGCTGCCAGGAAAAAGCATTATGAACTTGCACCCCTCACACGCGCCCTGTTTACTGAAACCAATCCTATACCTGTCAAGCGTGCAATGGAAATGATAGGTATGCCCGCAGGTCCGCTGAGAGCACCCCTGGCGCCTATCATGCCGGAGAATGAAAGGATACTTGAAGAGGCATTAAAAGGGATCGGGTGTCTCAAATGATACGGGCAGGAGTGATCGGAGCCTCCGGGAAAATGGGTGGCCTGATAATACAGAGCATCACCAGAAGCGAAGGTATTGAACTGTCCTCTGCATTTGACCTGAATAAAATCGGTGAAGATGCGGGAGATGTGGCCGGTGCAGGAAAGCTCGATGTATCAATTACCAGTGTAGAAGACCTTGGAAAAGTTCTCAAAGAAAGCAAAACCGACGTCCTAATTGATTTTACCATTGCAGGAGCAACTGCTTCCAATGCACCAATCGTCGCTGCAAGTGGTGTAAACCTTATTATCGGGACTACCGGTTTTAGTGAAGAACAAAGGGAAGCAATCGAAGAGAGTATCCTAAAAAACGGTGTATCAGCCGTTATTGCTCCAAATTATGCGGTTGGAGTCAATGTATTTTTCAAGATTATTGAGGAAGCGGCCAAATACCTTCCCGATTACGACATAGAGGTTATTGAAGCACACCATAACCGGAAACAGGACGCACCCAGTGGAACTGCAATGAGGGCTGCAGAGGTTATCGGTAAAGCTGTTGGGCGTGAAGAATACATATTTGGCCGCCAGGGCAACGCACCTCGTAAAAATGAGATTGGTATTCATGCAATCCGTGGAGGAGATATTGCCGGTGACCACACGATTCTTTTTGCCGGAGAAGGCGAAAGGATTGAAATTAAACACCAGGCGCATTCTCGCGATGCATTCGCCGCAGGTGCTGTAAAAGCCGCAATTTGGTTAAAAGATAAAAAATCCGGCATTTATTCCATGGAAGATATCCTGGGACTATAAATTAAAGGAGATGATCTGCAATATTTTCACAGATCACTCTTTCACAATAACCACAGCGTAATTCGATTTTGCCTTCCCGGGTATTCACATCAAATTTAGATTCTATGGGTTCATTGCTGTTGGAAATGCAATTTGGATTGATACATTTTACAACACCTTCTACATGCGAGGGGATACCCACCTGATTCTTTTCCTGCACATCATAATCCCGGATTATATTGATGGTGGCACCAGGAGAAATGAGAGATATTTTATCCACTTCACTGCTCACAAGTTCACGTCCTTCTATCTTGACCACATCTTTTTTTCCATATGAACTGGGCGCATTAATCAGGATACTGACAATTCCCCAGGAAGTGCCGGTTATACCCAGAATCTTGAGAACATTGAGAGCCTGACCGGCTGTAATATGGTCAATGACTGTGCCTGAACATATGGGTTGAACACGAATTTCTTTTTTTGCTACCTCACTCATTCAAACACCCCCATAACAAGACAAAGCAAAGCCATCCTTATTGGAACACCATAAAATGATTGGTCGAAGTATGAAGCATGGGGAGTCTCGTCCACTCGAGGGGTGATTTCATTGGTCCGGGGAAGAGGGTGCATAATCCGCAGGTTTTCCTTTGCATTTTTCAATACTTCCGGTGTAATCTGGAGGCGATTAGCGACTTTCTGATATTCTGCCGGATCAGGAAAACGTTCTTTCTGTATCCGCGTCATATAAAGTACCTCCACATACTGTATGGCATCTTCAATGGAATCAGCCTCTATTACTTTAATATTTTTCTTTTTAAGATCCTCTATAATCTCTGAAGGCATTGAAAGTTCCGGTGGGGACACCAGGGTTATCTCGGCACCATAAAAGGAAAGGGCATAGCAAAGCGAATGTACAGTTCTGCCATATTTGAGATCGCCTGCAAGAGCTATTTTTAAGCCTTCAAGATGGCTTTCGCGCTTGATAGTGTAGAGATCGAGAAAGGTCTGTGTAGGATGATGGCCAGCACCATCGCCTGCATTGAGTATAGGCACTGTCGAAAATTCCGAAGCCAGCCGAGCAGCACCTTCCATAGGATGGCGAAGGACAATGGCATTACTGTAACCGGCTACAACCCTTATGGTATCAGCAAGGGTTTCACCCTTTGCAACAGAACTTGCATCAACCGAACCGAGACTTAACACTTCTCCCCCAAGTCTCATCATGGCAGCCTCAAAAGACATCCTTGTACGGGTACTGGGCTCAAAGAACAGGACACCAAGCACCTTGCCTTTTAAGAGGTCTGAACCTGACTTTGACCTGGCAATTGGTTCCATTTCTTCGGCGACTTCCAGAACATGGTCAATCATATCACGTGTGAATTCCTTCATAGAAATGATATGCATATGCTCAAATGACATCAAAATACAGCTCCTTGCAGATTAAAGCTTTAGGGATTAGTTTCATAATAATCAACCGCAGGCGTTTTTTATTCCTATGCGATTATTTGCGGATAGCGTATAAACTTATTGCCAATTACTATGTTCTTTTATAATTGACTCTTTCCGATGACCTCATGATATAGTGCTCAAGGCAGCATCAAAGATTAATCTGGAAAACTTTATAGTGGTTCACTTCTATCCTTCAGCCTGGAGAAATCATAATCGATAATTACAAATAAGAATTAGCAGGGTGATCCTATTAAAACCATAATTCAGCTTGCTCTTGATATACTGGAGATCGATAGAGCTGTGCAGATTGCAAAGGAAGCAGTTGAGGGAGGTATCGACTGGATAGAAATCGGAACTCCCTTCATAAAAAGTGAGGGCATGGACGCCATTCGTACTCTCAGAGAAAACTTTCCTGAACACACCATCGTGGCAGATATGAAAATTGCAGATACCGGCAGCCTTGAAGTTGAAATGGCTGCAAAAGCCGGTGCAGATATTGTTATGGTTATGGCAACAGCCGATGATTCAACGATTAAAGATGCGCTCCAGGCTGCGCAAAAATATGGAGTTCGGCTCATGGCAGATCTCATTAGCACCCCAAAACCTGTTCAAAGGGCTGTAGAATTGGACAGGATAGGTGTGGACATCATCAATATCCACATGGGAATAGACCAGCAGATGACCGGGAAAACACCGGTAGATCTTGTTTTTGAGATTGCTTCCAAAATCAGGGCTGATATTGCTGTAGCAGGTGGACTGGATGAGCAAACTGCAGCCCGGTCTGTAGAAGCAGGTGCTGATATTGTCATTGTGGGCGGTAATATAATTCACACGGATAATGTAACAGAAGCTACCAAAAAAATTCGCCGTAGTGTAGATAATCCACAATTGAATCAGGCAAAAAAACTCGATATGGACGAGGAGATGCGCAAATTGTTCATGGAAATTTCCACCCCTAATATTTCAGATGCCATGCACCGGCAGGGTGCAATGAAAAACATCAAACCCATGCTAAATGATACCAAAATGGTAGGACCGGCTATAACGGTGCAGACATTCGAGGGCGATTGGGCCAAAACTGTGGAAGCGATAGACAAAGCAAAGGAAGGCAATGTAATAGTAATTTATAACGGAAGTTCTCATATCGCACCGTGGGGAGGACTGGCAACCCTGAGCAGCCTAAACCGTGGTATCGCAGGCGTTGTGGTCGATGGAGCGGTAAGAGACATAGAAGAGATACGCAAAATCGGACTTCCGATATTTGCCACTTCCAATGTACCAAATGCAGGCGATCCCAAGGGTTTTGGGGAAGTTAATGCACTGATTAACTGTGGAGGGCAAAAGGTCAAACCCGGCGATTACATAATCGGTGATGAAAACGGGGTTGTTGTAGTACCTGCAGAAAGAGCATACGAGATTGCAAGGCGAGCAAAGGAAGTACAAAAAACTGAAGAGAGATTATTTGATGAAATCCGCAGGGGAGGAACACTTTCCGAAATCCTTAAACTCAAAAAATGGGAGAAGCAAAAATGATAGTTATTGCCAAAATAATGCTATGCCTGGCATTTCTCTCCTATGCCTCCTATAGGGACATGAAGGAGCGCAGGGTAGGCAACAGCGTATGGCTAATTATGCTGGCAGCCTTTTCCCCCTTTATAATTTATGAACTTGCAACTTCATCCAGCCCGGTTACATATATTATGCAAATAGCTATCTCCTTTGGATTAATTTTTGTTTTTTCCTACGTCCTGTTCTATCTGGGAGCATTCGGAGGTGCAGACGCCAAATTGTTGATGGTAATGTCCATTGTGTTTCCTTTCTACCCGGCATTTACTATGGGAGGGACCTATTTCCCCACAGAAGGTGTTCCGATCATGAACTTTTTTACTTTTACAGTATTTGGTAATTCAATACTGCTGACAATAATTGTACCCCTAGGGCTTTTTATCTATAACCTGAGCCGGCCTGACGTTAAAACTACCCTCAAAAAACCCTATTTTATGTTTATAGGCTACAGGGCACCGATAGGAAAGCTTGAAAACAGGCATGTAAAACTTATGCAGCAGTACGAAAAAGATAAAAATGGCATCATTCGGACCTATTTCAGGAGAAATGGCAAAGAAATAGACAGGGAAACCCTTGAGGAATTAAAAGCATATTCAAAGAAGGGAATTATCGACAATATGGTGTGGGTTACCCCGGGTTTGCCTTTTATAGTCCCTATAACCGCCGGTTTTTTAGCGGCTGTATTTTACGGTGACCTGGTCTTTAAACTCACCTTATACTTCATGGCCTGAAAAACAAGCATTCAACAAAAACTTTTGATCTCTGACAAAAATGCATCACCATATTTTTCAAGTTTGCATTTCCCGACTCCTGTTATGGTGAGCATCTGGTTTGCAGTTTGCGGTTTACTGGAGGCCATCTGCTTCAAACTGGTATCTGCAAAGACAATGTAAGGTGGCACATTATCCCTTTTTGCAAATTGCAACCGGAGTCTGCGCAGTTTTTCAAATAACTTAGAATATTCACAATCAACAGAAGATGACTTCGAAGAAACTTTGCTTTGCCCGGATAATTTTTTCTTTGAAGCTGTTGCAGCAGATAATTGAGGTATAATTACATTAGCACCATCATTGAGAGCCGCCCGGCTTTTCTCATTTAACTTTAAGACCGGATATCTTCCGCCTTTCACTTCCAGGAATCCCAGAGAGGAAAGCCGATGAGAAAGGTCTTTCCAGTAATCTTGCGGATTGTGGGAACCATTACCATGGCAATGTAGTCGGTGGTGACCACATGACACAATTTTTTTAGCCTTTGAACCTGCAATTACCGATGCAACATGGGTTGCCCCGAATTTCTGGTTCAACTCCTTTATGCACTTAAAAATAATTAACGCATCTTCTGTAATATCCATCTGCTGTGGCGGGTTAAGGCAAACGTCACAATGTCCACAATCTTTTTCGGTAGATTCTCCGAAGTATTCGAGTAAAATTTTCCTTCTACAGGTGACTGTTTCACAGTAATCCATCATGTGGCGTAACTTGGAATGAGCAATTTCACGTTCTTTTTTAGAAGACATCTGTTCAATGAAGTATTGATGTTTATACCAATCTCCTCTTTTGAAAAAAAGAATACAATCACATGGTTGCCCGTCCCTGCCACCCCTGCCGGTTTGTTGATAGTAACTTTCCAGATCCGCTGGCAGGTCATAATGCATAACAAAACGTACATTGGACTTATCAATCCCCATCCCAAATGCAACTGTTGCCACAATTACCCTTATAGTACCATTCAGGAACTTTTCCTGAGCACGGTGTCTCAGTTCATCTGACATCCCGGCATGATAGAATGCCGCATTGACTCCTAATTTTTTCAGTCTGCCAGCAAGTCCTTCTACGGATTTTCGTGTCTGGCAATAAATAATTCCACATGAATCAGGATGAGAGCGCAGGTATGATGTGATCTGTTGGTCTGCATTCTCCCCGGATTTAACCTCATAATAAAGGTTGGTCCGATTAAAACTTGCTACATACTTCTCAGAACTGACCATATTGAGTTGTTTTGTTATATCACGGGCAACTGCAGGGGTAGCAGTAGCTGTAAGTGCTATTAGAGGAATATCTGGGAAACCAGAGCGCAGGGCACCTAATTTCCTGTATTCAGGTCTGAAATCATGCCCCCACTGGGATATACAATGTGCTTCATCAACGGCAAAAAGGTTGACATTTGCTTTTGCAAGCAATTTAAGAGTAGACGGCATAGCCAGTCTTTCGGGGGCCACATATAGAAGATCGAGTTTTCCCCTTATTAGAGAATCCTTAACATGGCTCATTTCGGAATTGTCAAGTGTACTGTTCATATAGGCAGCGGCAATGCCACGTGAAAGCAATCTGTCCACCTGATCTTTCATGAGGGATATCAAAGGGGACACAACAACAGTAACACCCTCCATAAGCAGGGAAGGCAACTGGTAACACAAAGATTTCCCACCCCCGGTTGGCATCAATACAAATACATCTTTCTTGTCCAGCACATCCTGAATAATATTTTCCTGAAGGGGACGAAAATTTTCATAACCGAAATAGTCATAGAGGGTTTGCCGCATGTTACATAGATGGTGCTGAATGCATATAAAGCTGTAAATAGCGGGTTGAAAGTATTATGTTAAAAGTTACCGGCACTGTTACAGTTAAGAAATAAATAGGGGGATTCATCCCCTATTTAAAGGAGATGAAAATGGAACAGAATGCATTATTAAATCTAATACCGGTAGACCTTAAATCTTTCGTGCAAAGGAAAAGAAGGGATTTAAAAACCATAGCATTATCCATACTTGTGTACCAGCAGGGACTTAAGTTTGAGAAAAACCTCAGAACTATTATCATATCCTGGTGAATCGATAAGTTACAGGGGAGTACATTACCGGGTACAGAAATTCAGCCGGTGCGTACAGCTTTATGCTGGTAAATTACCAGACACCATAGTAGTTGAAAGTACAGTTTGCAAGCCAGTACTGGTTCTTATACGCGGCTATAAATCCCGATTCTAAAAGAATAATCTATGCCAAGATATACCCTACAAGGAACTACCTAACTACAAAATCTTTCTTTAAGGATTTGAAACGAATATATGGAGAAATGCCAAAGAGGGCAGTTGTGGATGGGGGCCATGGTACACTGCTACAGCGAAACCCGGGATTCAGAGAACTGTAATATCCGGGGATATCAGAAATTATATCGAGCGATGGTCAAATCTTTTAAAAGGAGGATTAAGATGTTCGATAAATATTTCCCACATAAAGAGGGACTTGTTCAGCATATTAATAACTGGATACAGATGTTTAATCATAATTACATCAGAAATTATCAAAATCTAAACTCATATACGCCTTATCAATGGGAAAGATGCTTTTACTGAACAGTACCAAGTTACCGACCGGAAAACATATCTATATAAATTAAAAATTGCATCGGTACGATTAAGTCATACAAATCCCTAGTAAGCACAAATCATCATAAACCATATGGAGTTTCCTTTCATGGTAAAAACCGAAAAATTCATTCCAAAAGCAATCGAGAAAATAAAAGCCAAAGCGCAGGGCAAAACGATCATCGCCCTCTCGGGAGGTGTTGACAGTTCCGTATGTGCAATCCTTGCACACCGTGCAATTGGTGATAATCTGATACCGATCTATATAGACACGGGTCTTATGAGAAAAGGTGAAACCGAACGAATAAAGGGAATATTCGGTGACATGAATCTCCAAATCATCGATGCAAAGGATCGTTTCCTTGACAGCCTGGTGGGAATCAAGGACCCAGAAGAAAAAAGAAAAGCTGTCGGTGAGACTTTCATTCGTGTCTTTGAAGAAGAAGCACTCGGTGTTGAGGCAGAATGTCTGATCCAGGGGACCATATACCCGGATAAGATTGAATCCGATGGTGGTATCAAGTCTCATCACAACGTAGGCGGCCTGCCCGAACATATCAATTTCAAACATATTATAGAACCTATTGATGACCTCTACAAGGACGAGGTAAGGGAAGTCGCTCATGCGCTCGAACTGCCAGAAGAAATCTGTGAAAGAATGCCTTTCCCGGGACCGGGACTTTCAGTAAGGATAATCGGAGAAGTTACAAGAGAAAAGATCGAAGTTGTCAGAGAAGCAAATGCGATTGTGGAAGAAGAACTGCTTGAACAGTTCTTCCCCTGGCAAACATTCGCGGCAGTTTTGGGCAAAGGGACCGGCGTAAAAGGCGACCTAAGGGTACATGGCTGGATCGTTGCAGTGCGCGCAGTAGGTTCAAGAGATGGTATGACCGCAGAGGCCCTGGATTTACCCTGGGATACCCTCAGAAAAATCAGCTCGCGCATAACCGGGGAAATCCCCACAGCAGCAAGAGTTGTCTATGACATAACACCAAAACCACCTGCTACTATCGAGTTCGAATGAATCTTAATGATAGAATACTGGAAATTAGACAGCAGCAACGCATAAAAAAGGCTCCAAACAATGAGCCTGCTGCTGTCTGGACAGGCAAAGATCTTCTTCAAGGAGAAATAACAGATACCCTAACCCTTATTTTCAAGACCTGTGGATGCTGGTGGGGGATAAAAGGAGGGTGTACAATGTGTGGTTTTGTTTATGACAGAGCCTCCACACCTCCATCAGCTGAAGACCTATTGCAGCAGTACGAAAAAGCACTTGAGCGTTCTTCCGGATTGCAGGAATTCATAGTAAAAATATTCACATCCGGCAGTTTCCTGGATGAAAAGGAAATTGATGCACAAGTCAGAGAAACCCTACTGAATAAAATGGAAGCAGACGAAAGGATCAAGAAAGTAATTGTAGAAACCCGGCCCGAATTTGTAACAGAAGATACCCTTGCTTCCTGCACAGAAGTGCTAAAAAACACCGGATTTGAAATCGCTATTGGTCTTGAGACAAGCAGTGATTTAATACGCAAACGTTCCATAAACAAGGGTTTTACCTATGCAGGTTTTTCCCGTGCGGCACAACTTGCTCATGAGAAAGGTGTTACTGTTAAGGCATACCTGCTTCTCAAACCACCCTTTTTGTCAGAAATCGAAGGAATGAACGACATTATAGATACGATAAATGATATTGCCGGCCTGGTTGACACGGTCTCCATAAACCTGTGTAATGTCCAGAGAGGAACTTTTGTGGAACGCCTATGGGAAAGAAACCAATACAGACCGCCCTGGCTATGGAGTGTTGTCCGGATACTCATGGAGTCCAAAAAGAATCACCCTGATCTTGTAATCACATCGGATCCCGTCGGAGCCGGCTCAAAGCGTGGACCTCATAACTGCAGGGAATGCAGCCACATGGTTGCCGATACGATCAGGGAATATTCCCTCACACAGGATATCGCGATATTGGAAGACCTCAACTGTGATTGCAAGGAAGAATGGGAAAAAGTACTGGAACTTGACGGGTTAACCTTTGGCTGCCCCATCAAATCCTGAAAACTTAAAATACCATAGTGCCTATCCCGCCATCTGTAAACAGTTCCAGAAGGATGGAATGGGGCACACTTCCATTTATTATATGCACCCTTTCTACACCGTTTTCTACACTTGTGGATGCACTGCGCATTTTGGGGATCATACCGCCACCAATAATTCCCTCATCAATCAGATCCTCTACCTGAGGTGCAAGCACCCGTGAAATCCTTGTCGTAGTGTCTGAAGGATCCCTCATAAGTCCTGCCACATCAGTCATTAGAATGAGTTTTTTGGCCTGCAGGGATTTGGCAATATCTCCGGCAACCGTATCTGCATTGATATTCAGGGCATTGCCCTCATTATCCACAGCAATCGGAGAGATCACAGGTATGTAGCCCTGATTTGTCACTATATGGATCAATTCCGTATTGATTATTTCGGTATCTCCAACCCACCCCAGGTCCACACTGTGCTCTATATCCTCTATCATAACCCTCTGGGCAGGTTTTTTGCGAGCCATTATCATTTTCCCGTCTTTTCCGGAAAGACCCACACCTTTTGCACCGTGCTGACCAATCAGGGACACAATTTTCGTATTGATGCTGCCTACAAGGACCATACGGGCAATTTCCATGGTCTCGTCATCAGTAATACGCAAGCCGCCTACAAATTCGGGTTTCTTGCCCATCTGCTCCATTTTTTCAGTAATTTCAGGTCCGCCGCCATGTACGATTACCGGATGTATTCCCACGAATCTGAGAAGCACAATGTCCTCAACAATTGCACTCATTATTTCGGGGTCTACCATTGCGTGCCCTCCAACCTTTATCACCATAAATGAATCATAGAATTCACGAATGTAGGGAAGGGCTTCAATCAATATATTTTCCTTCTTATACGAGCCTTCTGACATAAAGGCTACATAGGAAAACAATGCTTTAAACTTTTTGTAAAGAAAAATAGATAAACAAGGGGATAACCCCTATATGAGTATAATAAGAAAGTAATAGAAATAATCAGACTTGCTCAAGTTTGATTATGCCTGGTTTTTCTTTTCTTACAAAAGGCTTGTTGATTTTGTCAGGCATCCAGTCTGGTTTGTTCTTGGGAGCATCAACTTCCTCTTTCCAACCATAGAAAACATGGACTTTCTTGGTCCCCCTTTCACGGAGCATAATTTTTTCAGGGTTTTTCTTGGTGCCTTTACCACGGTTTGCAACTTTAAGAGCTGCCTGTCTTGGTTGCTTTCCTGTAAATACTCCATGTTCGTTTCCTTTTTCATCCCTTAATACAAAATTTCTCGGTTCTGACTTAGACATTTAATCACCTTGTCCACCGTTACCGGTTATTGATTAGTTGTAATGTTGTTGTATATATAATTAACTTTTAATGTTGCCTTTTGATAATGATTTGAATGAAAACCGACCAAAAGGGTTAATGCACAGTAGTAAACACATACAATAAATTCGTCAACAAAACATTTACATGCGATGAATAAGTTTCAATTATAGTTTCAATTACAATCAATTTATTTTACTTAACCCGTTTAGAGGTCATTTAAATGGAACTCCCAGTATTAGAATTACCAGATGTTCAGGCAAATAAACCAAAAATACCGATAAACCTCACCAGAGTCGGTGTAACCGACGTGAAAAAACTGGTCGAGATCAAGAGAAAAGATAAAAGACCAATAGTCCTTATATCTACTTTCGATATTTTTGTTGATCTGCCTTCCGACAGGAAAGGAGCAAACCTTTCACGTAATTTTGAAGCTATAGATGAGGTTCTCGAAAAGGCAGTCAATATGCCTGTTTATGAGATAGAAGAACTTTGCGGAGATGTTGCACAAAATCTTCTCACAAGACATGAATATGCCACTCAGGCAGAAGTGATCATGAAAAGTGAGTACGTGATCAAACGTGAAGCGCCTGTGAATAAAATGCAATGTCAGGAAGTTGTCGATATATTCGCAGAATCCTTTGCAACCCGTGATGAAGAAAACAACATCGAAGTCAAGAAACTTATTGGTTCAGAAGTTGTAGGAATGACCGCATGCCCCTGTGCACAGGAAATTATGCGGGATAAGGCCATGAAAGAGCTTACAGAACTTGGAGTGAATGAGAAGACCATATCCCTTTTCCTCAAAAGGATGCCAATGCCCACCCACAACCAGCGAGGCAGGGGTATAATTTCTATCCAGACAAAGTGTGATGTCGAAGTGTCTCTGGAAGAGATAATAAAGGTTATCGAAAACTCCATGAGTTCAAATGTCTTCGAATTATTGAAGCGCCAGGACGAAGCTTTTGTGGTAGAAACCGCTCACAGAAATCCAAAATTCGTGGAAGACTGTGTGAGAACAATGGCACAGAAAGTTGTAGAAAAGTTCCCCCACCTACCCGATGATGCTGTAATAACTATTAAACAGATAAATGAGGAAAGCATACACAGGCATAATGCATTTGCCGAAAGGGTTGCGGATTTCAGTGATCTCAAAAATGAGATTGCAAATAGTTAAAGAAGGCAATATAAATGGAACAAATACAAACATCTGACATCGACGGTCACCCCCTTGAAAAAGGCATGGTGGTGAGATATCTCAATACTGGAACTCTGGGAGAAATCGTCGATATAAAGGAAGATGATGAAGGCACATGGGCCCTGATGAATACCACAGACCTTTACTACAGGGTCGATACCTTGAAAGTATCAGACGAAAAAGTAGGAAAAAGGGGAGAAAAAGAATACAGTGCAAGCGATGTAAAGGATTACCTGCTCAGCCAGGACGAGGAAGCCTCTTCAGGAAATCTGGAGAATGTATATCAGTCCACTGGAGGGGGCTGATTACAATAAACCCTCTTTCTCAAGCAACGTAAGGGAGCGCATCCATTCACCCCGGGGCTCCCTTGAAGTACCTACTACAAGCCTTTTTTTATGTCCCAGCTCCTCAACCACTCCCCTTGCTTCTATTCTTTCTCCTGTTAATGCCTGACCCGAATAGGTGTGCGTGTATGAAAGGATATGGTCTATCTCCTCATGATCAATTTTATACAACGCAGGATTATCAAAAGCAAATGTCGCATCTGTAACAGTAGCTTTTATTTGTATATGCTTGGTATCTGTCCCCCTTTCCAGGGGCTGATGTATCTGATCCCAATCTCTTGTGAAGAGGAGATCAAAATAGGTACCATTTACCATTCCACGATTTCCTTTTCTCAATTCATGCAGAAGAAACTCATCATATGAAATTTCAGGAGAGCGTTTTCTGTAAATACGTTGCCACATATTCTCATCGATTGCCTCAATAAGGGAACTGGATAGTTTTGCCCTGTTTATGGCATCACGTGCCTTAAACCAGTCCGGCCCGTAAATCACAAAATCAATATCAGACATGTCATTTTGTAAACCAGGGAGGATTGAACCGGTAACTCCCTGTTTGCTCATAGGTATACCAGCATCAGAAAGAACCGTAACAATTGTTTTGATTTGTTCATCCGAGTCAACTACTTCAGGCACCCGATCTACAGGGCTGAGAATTTCTGAAATCCGTTCCTGTGGAATTATATGTACATCAGCTATCCAATCCGGGTGATGCTTGCGCATGTAATCAAAAGAATCGGCGAAATCGTATTTCCTGTACTTCATTCCGTTTGCAAATCGATTCCCCTCCTCATCCGGAGCATACCTTAGTATTCCCCTTATACCGTCGGGGTGGAAATAATCGACTACCGAAAAAAAACAGTCTTCATCTGTACGTACAAAATCCCTTAATCTGGTCCTGATCATCCATAGCCTTCCTTTATTAAATGCAAGAGTGAAATCATGATAAATAAATTACAAATACCTGAGCAAGGCAATTTCATTGCAATCCGGGAATTTTGGACATTTTATGCAACCTACCCATACCTTATGCGGCAGTGATGCCTTTTCAACTTTTGAAAAACCCTGTCTTTCAAAAAATTCCGGCACGTAAGTAAGGGTAAATGCTCTTTTCACCCCGATGTTTTTCCCCTCTTCGATACTGGTATCCAGTAGTATCGACCCAATGCCCATTCCAGTGTGTTCGGGTTTAACAGCAAAAGACAGGATTTCGGCCAGATCTTCCCATACAACCTGAAGAGCACAGCAACCAATCACTTCACCATTTTCCTCATAAACATAAAAATTCCTTATGTTTTCATATAGTTCCCCCACAGAGCGGGGTAACATAATCTCTTTTTTCGCATAGCTGTTTATGAGGTCTTTCATGGGAGTTACATCCTCAATTACAGCCTTACGAATTATACCCGGTAACTGCTTATGGATATTAGATTCCTCCGAAATAATAGCATGAATGGTACGAATGAACAAAAGATAAATAAAAATATCGAGTCAAAATTGTAATAACCCTGTCTGGAAGTTGCAGGTGACAGGGCTAAAGAATATAAAAATTGCAAATAATACTTATAAAAAACTATAATCACTCTTCAGAATCGATTTCCTTATACATTGAGATACCAGTACTTTTCAGGTCACCTTCAAGTAACTCAACATCTTCCATTTCAAGGAATTTAATTGCCACATCTGACAGAGTTTTCCTGTAGGATGAAGGCAATTGCAGAGCCCTTAAACCCTTGCATCTGGTGATAATCTGCATAATATCCGTATTGCTCGGCCTGAAAGAAAGATGTACAACTTCTTCATCTTCTTTAAGAGTTTCAATCTCATATTTGGAATTCAACATCCTTATTCTCATCAACTCACCTCTATGAATTAATCGATATTGCGCAAATACATATAGTATTCTTTGTATAACAATATATAATTCGTACTTCATAGTATTTAATTACAATAGAGAATAGAAGAATTTACAAACTTAGGTATAAAAAGAAATACAATATAATAAATTACATAATAAGAGAATGGCGGGCGTGAAGGGAGTTGAACCCCTGACTTACAGCTTAGGAGGCTGCCGCCATATCCTGGCTAGGCCACACGCCCGCTTCCGACACATGCTGAATGTAAAAACAATCATTTATACTTATTGGTAAAACTGAATCCCAGAAAATTCTTTCAGTCAAATTTGATGGAATACGGTTTAATGTCAAGTACAGGAGTGCCATCTATGGCATCCAGGCCTTCCACTTCCAGGGTTAATCCGTCGACTGAAAGAAGGTTTACCGTTGTTATCCCTATACTATTTGGCCTATGGGGACTGCGGGTGGCAAATACCCCCACCAATTTACCATCGGTTCGACGCTTTTGCTTTAATTTATAGCCTTGACTTTTGTCAAACTGAAACAATATCTGGATTTTCTTAAATTCATCAACTCCATCCAGGGCTTCTGCAAAATCAGGATAGATTTCAATAAAGGAAATTGATGAATACATTTTTTCATCAAATACAGGTTCCTTAAAGGTACTTTTCACATAACCAACAGATTCCGGAAAACATATGTTTTTCATGTCTCAATCATACCTGCTATCAAATAAAAATATAACGGAAACATTTTTGAGATTTACCTGCAGGATTTATGGCTGCTTAATCCATCAACAAAAGAGCCTTATTTGGACAATGAGAAACACATTGCTCACAAGCATTACACTTTTGTATGTCTATTTGAACGCATCCGGAACTATAAAATTTGCATTCTCAATGCAAATAGATATACATTTTCTACAGCCTTTGCAGCCGAATACGGCTACATGTGACCCAGGTACCATGAAATGATGACTGATTTCATATTAGTTAATCGATGGGTAAAGAAAAAGTTATATACTTATATATTCATGCAAAAGCAATGGCAAATATCCAGCAAGCAGAAGCAGGCTCTTTTTACAGTTATCTTTCAACCGGTTGCAAAATGTGCCGCGATGGTGCAAAAATGGTATTGTACATAACCGGTCGTTGCGGTAAGAATTGTTTCTATTGTCCGCTATCAGAAGAGAGAAAAGGCGATGCCGCATATGCCAATGAAAGGAAAGTGCAATGCGATGATGAAGTAATAGAAGAAAGCATGCGTATGCAGGCCCTGGGAACAGGAATTACGGGTGGTGAACCACTCCTTGAAATGGGAAAGGTCCTGCATTACATCCATCTACTGAAAAGCACATTCGGACAAAAGTACCATATTCATCTCTATACTGCCTTACCCGTAGATGAAAAAGCAATTAATAATCTTGTTGAAGCAGGACTGGACGAGATACGTTTTCACCCTCCTCTGCAGGAATGGGAGAATATTAAAAAAAGTAAATTTAAGACGGCAATTCTCAATTGTAAACAAGCAGAGCTGGAAACAGGAATCGAAGTGCCTGCCATAGAAGGTATTGGAAAGTTTGCTGATTTGTGTGATAACGTTGATTGTTACATCAATTTCAATGAACTGGAATTTACAGATACAAATTACAGGGAATTGCATCGCAGAGGGTACCGGTTAAAGGATGATATATCAAATGCGGTAGCAGGTTCACGAGATAGTGCATTAAAAGTCATAAAACTTTTTAGAAGGGGGCATTTCTGCTCATCTGCATATAAAGACGCTATACAGTTAAGGAAACGTCTTATTAGGATTGCAGAAAATACCTCTCGCTCATTTGACGAAATAACCGATGATGGAACAATCATATTTGGAATAATACATACCAAAAATACTGCTAAAATACTTGAGCAATTGCAGGAATTTGAAGTTCCTGAAGAAATGTATGAAATAAAGGAAAATATAATTGAGATCGCATCCTGGATACTTGAAGATATTGCAGATGATATCCGCGACATTAGTGATAAAATTGAAATTATTGAAAGATACCCTACCTCAGATGGCCTGATTGTGGAAAGCATGCCTGTTTAAAGTGCAAAAATACCCTTGAACTTAAAATAAAACAATATGTTTTTATGTTAAAATGAATAATAAGGGGCAGTTCAAACCTTAAAAGGCAGGCAAACAGGTATCCCGCATCAGAAAAATAAAAGGTCTTGAGATTGTTTCTTTTCAGGGATACATATTACAAGTTAGCATAAATATATATGCAAAAATAACATAGTTTAGATAGAGGTGTTCGTGCTGGAAACCATTGAAAACCGGGTAAGATCAAGGCTGATAAAATATCTTGGCCGGGATGAAACAGGGATACGCAAAGTGGTGCTTAAACTGTTCCTTGACGGCGGGAAATATACCACCAATGATATCTATAAATACCTTCATGAAAAGAATTTTGATATCAGTTACAGGGGAGTTTCAGCTATGGTTGGGCTCATGAACACACGCCTGGGAATCCTGAGTATTGATGTAACCGGCGACCACAATATCTATTTATTAAAAAATGATTACAGGGGTATTGTACGTTCAGTACTTGACAATTATTAACATCACCTGTAGCTCTGATAATGATGTGGCGGATATTACCTGAAATGTTGTATAAAGGATATGAATTTTTTCTGGAAAAAAATATCCGTAATTCTAAATTACCGCAGCATATAGCTATTATAATGGATGGAAACCGCAGATATGCCAAAAAACTTGGTAAATTCACCTCATACGGCCATGCCCGGGGAGCCGATATTACTGAAAAAGTCATTGAATGGTCCTATGAAAGCGGCATCAAGGAATTGACAATATATGCTTTTTCTACTGAGAATTTCAACAGGAAAAAAGATGAGAAGAAAAGTATACTAAAACTTATAGGAACCAGACTTGAAGAGATGTGTGTTGATGAAAGGACACATAAAAGACGCCTAAAAGTACGTGTAATTGGAGACAGAACCCTTTTGCCAGGGGACCTCTTGCAGAGTATTGATAAAGTCGAGATGGCAACAAAGGACTACGACAGGCTAAAACTTAACATTGCAATTGCTTATGGCGGAAGACAGGATATCATACAGGCCATACGTGAAGTTGCCAGGAAGATAAAAACAGGGAATATCAAAACGGGTGAAATAACTGAAAAAACCATATCCAGACACCTATATCCGGAAGAAAATTCAGCCGTATCAAATGTTGATCTCATAATTCGCACAGGGGGAAATGAAAGGGTTTCGAATTTCCTCCCCTGGCAAGCATGTGGAAATGAATGTGCAGCCTATTTCTGCGCCCCATACTGGCCGGAATTCAGGAAAATTGATTTCCTTCGATCCATCCGTACATACCAGCAGAGACAGGAAGAGAGAAGCAGAACACTTTCCAACAGGACAATGCATTTTATCCATAATATAGAGAGAAAACTGGATGTAAGAGATGTTGATGCTCAACCAAATAAATTACCTGAAAAAAATAGCTAAAATTCATAAAAGGCCGGTATCATCAGAAACCATGACGGGAGGGTGATGAAAGCCGGCCAGCCTTTTTATTGTTAATTGTTCCTAAAGTGGTCCAGTTTTTCATAGCGTTTGGTTCTCTCGATAAGTCCTTTGAAGAATTCATCCATACTTATCACCTCAATAAGAAATAAGAATATAAGCTATTTTAAGGACCTCCAAGCAAGGTGAAAGTAATATAAATGACTCAAAAACAGCCACTTTTTAGACAATATTTATTTATTCTTCCAGATAGGTTATGAAAATACCTGGCGTAAGGAGTTGAAAATGAAGCCCGCTGAAATTTATGGGAATGTATTTTACAATGAGGATTGCATTACAGGAGCTGCAACTCATATCCCCGATGGATCGGTAGATCTGATAATTACCGATCCTCCATATGGGATAAAAGGGGACAAATTACACCAGCATTACAATAGGAATGAAAAATTTGTAATTGATGGATATGTAGAAATCCCGGAAGATAAATATGCAGATTTCAGTCTGACCTGGATTAAAGAAGCAGAAAGAATTCTAAAACCGGGTGGCTCCATCTACATTGTCTCCGGATACACAAATCTCTATCATATCCTCCATGCTCTGTACCAGACAAATCTGGAGGAGATCAATCACATAATATGGAAATACAATTTTGGTGTTTACACAAAAACAAAATACGTATCCTCCCATTATCATATTTTATACTACCAAAAACCCGGCAAAAGGCGCACCTTTAATCTGGAATCAAGATACGGAACCTGTGAAAAAACAGAAGATGGGAGGTCACTGAATTACAGGGACAGGGAAGATGTCTGGATAATTAACAGGGAGTACAAACCCGGCAAAATTAAAAATAAGAATGAATTGCCCTATAAACTCCTGAAGAAAATTATACAATACAGTAGCAATGAAGGCGACCTTGTTTGTGACATGTTCCTGGGCGGATTTTCAACTGCAACCGTTGCAATTGGCCTGAATAGGCGTTGTACTGGCTTTGAAATATCCGAAACGATGTTTAGAGCAAAAACCCGGGAAATTGGACAAAGCAGTGTCATTAAACCTGGATTTATGATCCCGGAATTACGCAAACCTATCATCAAGAATCTGGAAAACCAGGGAAACTCCTGGACTTCACATGAGGAAGACTACCTATTTACAAGATACAGGGAATTGCGCCAAAGTGGACAAAACAAAAAAGATATTATAGAGATAATTGGCGAAGAATTGGGCAGAGGTAGATGGAGTATCGAGAAAGCAATTAAGAAAATGGAAAAAAAAGATGAAAACAGACATCCACAATAAAACCAATCTGGACTTAACCCGGATCACAATTTAATTCCTGTTGTATAATTAATTGATTTTGACGTAGGAAATACAAAAGAAAACACATTATTTTTTAGCAGAAAAGAATCCAGATTAGTACTATCTTTAAAAATATCGCTTAGAACAATACTCCTGCGAACACCTTTTATTTCGATAAATTTATGCGGGAATGTAGGGGCATGCCAACCTGTAATATGTTCTATCAGTTCAAGCATCGCAAGAATACAGGCTCTTTCTTTTTCAGTAGATGTCCACTGGCATTGATAACCGGAAAGACCCAGATGATAAGACCTAACCTGACCCCTTGAGACATTCAACCCGGTTCCCTTAAGGAGAGGAAACAGCCAGTCGGATAATAAATATTCAAACTTATACGTATCAATTAATTCGAAAGAATCCAGAAATGCCGGTGAACTGAAAAAATTCATCACCCATTCATGAACATTCGACCTGAATCTGTGACGCTGTCCATTTACATAAGAGGAATCCGCAAGCCATACAAGACTTCTGGTCTTTATACCCAGACCCGCTTCTGATTCAAACAGCCAGAGAAGAAAGTGAATGGTACTTAACGGATACTTTCTCCTGTAACTTTGGAGATGGATGCCCCTTAGAAGATTTGGATTCAGTGAACTGGAATGACCTTCAAGGCAGTCCTGACAGCTGGATCCTATTATGTGATGCCCAATGGAGAAGATACATGGATGATATATGTCCAGATCCACAGCAATATATTTTCCTTCAAGCAACTTATTATGGAAATTTTCTACAGTAGATGAAAAACTTAATGTTTCATAGTCATAGACACCAACTATGTCCCATCCAAATTTTGTTTTAAGAAAAGAGGCGCTCAGAAGGGAGTCAAGATCGTTGCCAATAATCATACCCTCAACGTTCTGCGGATTATAGAATGGATAAAAATTTCTAACAATAGTAGAAGGGACATTGCATCCCGTATCCCTCAAAACAGACATATAAATCTCCTTTCCATCATATAAATCAAAAACTTACGCCCATAAATAAATCAATTCTCGATTATTGAATATATAAAGTGAGTTCAAGCACTAATACTTTATCAATTTATTGCCGATTATTGGGAGTTATGCAAAGAAAAGATGAAATCAGGGTGAAAGATTACAAACTTCGGCTGGTTCGCAATAATCCATATTTGCACAAAAATCCGGTTTTAAATCCAGACCTAACAGGAAAGTTCCCATAGAGTTGTTCGATTCAATACCCATCCTGGATTTGATATAGGAATCACTTAACCTTGAGGGTAATGCAACCATAGCTTCTGAAACACAGGAGATATTCTCAACTTCAGGGAAAGGTTTTGCCTGAATTAACATTTCAAGTCCTAAACCCGGTGATTTGAGGGCTTTGAACCTATCATTATAAAACACTATGTTACCCATCACACAGCAATCCTTGCATTTTTCAAGTCGTGCAAGCTCCAGAGGATCACTGATATCTTCACCCACAATTTCATCCCCGTATATGAGTTTCAGATTATTTTCTGGCCAATCATATTCCTGGTTTGTCAGGAAAGAGACAAGAATCTGTGAGCCAAGTGTTTTTTTTACCCCGGTATTATTTTTAATTCCAAGGCTGGCGGAGGATTTCTTTTCATCAGAAACCTCAAGCCCAAAAATATAATACCTGTCAGCCTGATTCAGTAAAAGAGTTTCTTCGATGCCTTTTATTGACTTTAGTGTATTCTCTATTTTACCCCAGATATTCTTTATTGAAATGAATAAATCCCCCTTTGACTATAGAGCGATATTTAATCAACTAATTTTGTAATAACTCAATTCTATTTAACTATTGTGCAAAACGCAGACCTATCAAAACCACACTAAAAGATAAAGGAGGGTTTAAGTTGGCCTGCAGTAAACCCTAAACTTATCGTTAAAATAACACAGTTAAGGAGCGCCTATGTAATATTATGGGAAATAAAAATCAAGAAAGGTGAATATGCAAATGTTTTTAATGGCTTAAAAAAGTATTTGGTGCGAGGGAAGGGATTCGAACCCTCGAACTCCTACGAGACTAGGCCCTCAACCTAGCGCCTTTGGCCTGGCTGGGCAACCCTCGCACGCTGTTGTTTTTCGCCATAAATGGGTCAATGCTATATATACTTTGCCCATATGGATGGCCAACAAAAATTCCAATTATGAACTTTTGCTTCTGCTATTAGATCCTATAAAAGGATAATAGGAAAAGATGTCTCCTATTACAATTCACCCAGGATGTCATCAAGGGTTGAAGCTTTCGTCCTGATAGTATTAACTGCATTCATAATTAACTCTTTTGCACTATATGAACCATCGGATTCAAGAGTAAAAATAAAAGATGTATCATTCTCACGAACCGAGATTGCATCAATCCCACAGACTTCTACACACTGCTTGCAGAGAGAGCAATTCAATAGCCTATCATTCACAACTTCTGCAGATTCCTCACCAAGGGCCAATATATCGCGAGGACAGGCCTCAACACACTTTTCGCAGAGATCACAATCCTCAATTTTGATCACTGGCACATTTTTGTAACCACAGGCAACTCCTGCCTGCCATTTAGCGTGGTCGTGACCGTAACCCATCTTTGCAATCGCTTCAAGGACAAGTTGCTGCCCGCCTTTAAGCTTAACAACAGGGATGTTGGAATCAGCAGCTTTTACTTTAGGATCTGCGGATACAAGGTCCCCTGAATAAACAGTCTTTTCCTCACCCATTGGTGCTTCTACACTCAATGTGAGGGAAACCGTACAGGCCGGACACCCCTCTTCACAGGAACACTCTTCATGAGGAGTAAACTCATCGAAACTTGTCACAAGAGGTACCAGGGCCAGTCTCAAAGCTATCTGTTCATCATAAAGGACTGAAGTATTGTTGTAAATATTGACTTCATCGATTGCGAGAGTGGGGACATCGGCAAGCATAGCCCGCCTCAATCCGTTCGCAAAAGCTGCATCCACATCCGACAAAATAAATCTGGCAGATCTATCAGACAGCTCAAGTATATCGATTTCCATTTTCGGGAACCTCGTGAAATTACAAACCTGTCTATATGTGTTACACTGCAATTAGACGCGCCTGCCGCCTATTGGACGGGTACCGTCATGTGGCACAGGCGTTACATCCTCAATACGTCCAATCCTGATACCTGCACGTGCGAAAGCCCTAATGGCTGCCTGTGCACCTGGACCGGGACTTCTCTGCTTGTTACCACCGGGAGCACGGACACGAATGTGTACACCTTCGACACCTTTATCCCTGAGAGTATCTGCAAGCTGGCCGGCCATCTGCATAGCAGTATAAGGAGAACTTTCATCCCTTGCAGCTTTGACTACCATCCCACCGGATGATTTCGCTATTGTTTCAGCACCTGTTATATCGGTAACTGTGATTATAGTATTGTTAAATGAACATTTGATGTGAGCAACAGCCCATATTCCATTTGCCATAATTCAAACCTCCTTCATTCCTCCACAAGGGAAGATGCAATCTGAGCGGGTCTCTCCGGGTGTGACTCGGTAGTCATAGGTGATGTTCCATAGTAATCAATCATCATCTCATCCTGTTTTGATACCAGCATACCAGGAACTGTCAACTTCTTACCATCAATTGCAATATGACCATGGGTAATAAACTGTCTTGCCTGCTTGGGAGTTCTGGCCAAACCAAGTCTGTGGACAAGAGTCTGAAGCCTTCTTTCAAGAATAACTTCTGTATTTAGTGCCAAAATATCATCGATCTCGGCATCGCTTTTGATCATGGAATAACGAATCAGTTTGGATAGAATCTGGTCTGCTTCAGTCTTTGCGTGACCGGTAAGTTCAGCTTCTGCAGAATCAGCAAGTAACCTACGGGCATCTGCCCTGTATCGTCTGAGAATACTATCTGCTTTCCAGAGTTCTTTTTTATTCCTGAGGCCGTATTTTTTGATCAGGTCAACCTCATTTGCCATACGGGAAGCTTGCCAGGGGTGCTTCGGAGTGTCATAACTTTTTCTTTTCTTTCCGGGATAAACCATATCAAATCACCTTCATCTTGTTTTGCTGACACCAATTGTGGACCCACCGCGTCCTGCGGATTTGGTTCTCTGTCCACGTACCTTCAAACCTCTTTCATGGCGTATACCACGATAGGCACGAATCTTTTTAAGATCGTTCAAATCTTCCCTTATGGTCAGGTCAATATCCTGTCCAAGAAGGTGTTTATTTTCACCTGTCAACAAATCCTTTTGCCTATTAAGCATCCACACAGGAAGGTGATTTTCAAATGTCTCTATAGCTTCATTAAGCCTGGCAATACCCTCATCAGAAAGATAACCAATGGTTTCTGATGGATCTACTTCTGCACTTTCTGCAATGAGTCTTGCAGTCCTTCTACCAATCCCCTTGATACCGGTGAGTGCATAAAGGACCTTCTGCTTACCCTGCAGGTCAGTGTTCATTATACGTACAAGATGTCTTATTTCTTCGTCTGCCATTATAAACCTCCTTAAGGACACATTCTTGCGTCCCGTAGCCCTGGAACTAAGGTCCAGCACTGCCCTTTTACAGGCTGTGTAAAAACCTATGATACAGACTTACTCGGCCCACTATGACTTTCTCTTATATAATGTTAATGTCTGAAATAAGATCAGGTCGATGTTAAACAGCATATGTGCCAATACCTTTCATATAAAAATAAGTTGTGATCAAAAATAGTAGATATCTGTTTATTATAAGTAATAATTATAAATAAAAACCAAACAGATTATTTGTATATATAATGAGGAACCGATAGCCATGACCACTGAAAAATATACTGATGCTAAATTTGAAAATTTTTGTGGCCTTCAGATATTGGAATGTCTTGACAGTTTTTACGATATCCTGGCATCTTCAGAGAATACGGATAAGCTGATGAAAGATATTACAGAACTCCTGACAGGTAACAGTGGAGAAAATCAGTATTTCGCACGCATAACTTTTGAAGATAAAATATTCACAAGCACCAGCTTCCTTGAAACGGACCTTAAACTTGAAAACAACATCAACATCAATGGAAATACAAAAGGCAAACTGGAGTATTACAAAAACAAATCCTCAAAGGACACAGACTTCCTGGATGAAGAAAAAAAACTGATGGAATTGATGACAAAAAGCCTAAGCAAGGCTATAAAGAGCAGGAATGCGGAAGACAAACTAACCCATTCTGAAAAAAAGTTCCATACTATTTTTGACAACGCAGCTGATGCAATTTTCATCCATGATCTGAAGGGCAATTTTCTGGAGATAAATCAAATTGCCTGCAAAAGACTTGGATACACCAGAGGAAAATTACTAAACCTGACACCCATGGATATTGATAGTCAAACAAATGCCAAAGAAGTACCCGAAATGATTGAACAAATCCTGAAAAACGGTTCATTGATATTTGAAACAATCCATCTGACCAAAGACGGCAAAAAAATTCCCACGGAAATTAGCAGCAAAGTCATTGATTATCGTGAAGAAAAAGTAATACTCAGTATTGCACGGGACATCTCCAAAAGGAAAGAAGCGGAAGAACAGATTGGAAAACTACAACATCGCCTACAGAATGCAATGCGGGAAGGTAACCTTAGCTGGTGGGAAATGGAAATTCCTGGTGGCAAAGTAAACTTTGATCCCGGTAAAGTTACCAGACTGGGATATTCCCTGGATGAATTTAAAGATGCGCATTATACTGATTTCATTAAACTGCTGCATCCCCGGGACAAAGAAATTGCAATGGAAGCAATGCGCTGTCATATGGAAGGAATATGCCCTACCTATGAAGTGGACTACCGAATAAAAACAAAAGATGGTAAATGGAAATGGTATCACGACAGGGGTGCAATTACAGAAAGGGACAAACAAGGGAATCCGGTTATTGTAAGTGGTATTGTAGTGGACATCACAAAACGTAAACATGCAGAACTTGAGATGGAAAATGCAAAAATCGAAGCTGAAACTGCCAACCGCACAAAAAGTGAATTCCTTGCGACAATGAGTCATGAATTGCGCACCCCACTTAATTCCATAATCGGATTTTCGGATATACTACTGGATCAGGTTTTTGGGGAACTGAACGAAGAACAAACCAAGTATGTGGGAAATGTGCTTAAAAGTGGCAAACATTTGCTCGAGCTCATTAACAGCATCCTTGACATATCGAAGGTAGAAGCAGGAAAAATTGAACTCCATTACGAGATGTTCTATTTGGATGATGTTTTCAGAGAAGTTAAAACAATCATTTCACCACAGGCAGCCAAGAAATCCATAAACCTACAGATAGACCCAGCCGAAAACATTCCAAAAATAAGAGCAGATAAAGGAAAGATTAAGCAGATTCTTTATAACCTGCTAAGTAATGCGATAAAATTTACCCCGGAGGGAGGCAACGTGAGAATTATTCCTTCCACATCTGAAGACATGGTGCATGTAGCTGTAGAGGATACAGGCATAGGCATTGCTGAAAGTGATCGGGACAAATTGTTCAAACCCTTTGTCCAGCTTGATTCCACGTCAAATAGGGAATATGAAGGTACGGGGCTTGGGCTTGCACTTATAAATAAGTTCATAGAACTTCACAGCGGATCACTTGAAGTGGAAAGTGAAGAAGGAAAAGGCAGCACATTTACTTTTTCCATACCTGTTGATCCTCCGGAAAAAACGAATTGATACCGGAAGACAAAGTTGAAAAGAAACTGCCTGAACCGAAAGTTGACGAGGAAAGCTTTGTCGCTACACCTCACAATCCTAAAGGAGATGATCCATTAGTGGTGGTTGCTGAAGATGATCCAAAATCAAGAGAACTTATGCTTGCGATGCTGAGTTCGAAAGGATACCATGCAATCGGAGTGGAAAGAGGAGATCAGGTAATAAAAATATCAAGGAACTCAAACCACTTGCCTTCACCCTTGATATAATGATGCCCGGTCAGGACGGCTGGAACGTACTTGATAAACTCAAAAAGGACAGCCATACACGGGACATACCTGTTATCATAACATCTATACTGGACAAGGGCAAAATCGACAGCATGTGGGCAGTTGAAGATTATTTTGTTAAACCTCTTGACAAAACCGATCTTATCGAAACACTTGAAAGAGTCAGGAAAAGCATGAAACCAGAAGAGACAACGATTCTTGTGATAGATGATGAGGAAAAAGATAGAGAACTTATCCATTCCATGCTGGATTCGGAAGGTTTCGGGATACTGGATGCTTCCGGAGGAAAAGAAGCAATAGAAATTATCCAAAAAAAGCAACCTGACATTAGTACTGTTTGACCTGATGATGCCAGAATTCAGTGGCTATGATGTTATTGAATATATCCAAAACCATGATCCTATTTCGAAGAGTCCATTATTGTCTGTACTGCACAGGAACTTACCAACAAAAGCAGAAAAATGCTTGATGATAATGTTGCCTGCATTATGCATAAAGGAATGTTCCGGCGCCAGGAACTCGTACAACTGATTAATAATCTCAAACATAGAGATAATTAATTCGCCAGATTTGCAGAAACCAGAACTAACTGAGAAGTCGAGGATATTTGTTGCATTGGTATTGTAATCGGTAATACCAAATAGGATACAGCAGATATCGTAATACGGTGATCGATATGGATAATAAAAAGAAAATATTAATGGTAATCGCCCAGAAAAATTTCCGTGATGAAGAATTCCTTCAACCCAGAGAGATCTTTGAAAATGCGGGATTTGATATAACCGTTGCAACAAATCAAAATAAAGTTGCCAAAGGTATGCTTGGAGGTAAAGTCAAACCCGACACGACCATTTCCTCTGAAAAGGCCGATAGTTATGATGCCATTGTCATTTCAGGAGGCGGGGGGGCAAAGCAATATCTATGGGATAACAAGGAACTGCACGAAATTGTCCAGGATGCCTACAAACAGGACAAATTGATCGCTGCTATCTGTGTATCACCGGTAGTGCTGGCAAAAGCAGGAATACTGAAAGGTAAAAAGAGCACCGTATTCAGCGATCCGGAAAGTGTAAAACAGATCAAAAGGGGAGGAGCTGACTATAAGGACAAAGAGGTTATCAGAGATGGCCATATAATCACTGCCAGAGATCCAAAAGCTGCTCGCTCATTCGGCAAAACTGTCACGGAATTCCTGAAAGAATAATCTACCTTCCTTTTTTTGATTGTTAAAAAAATAAAAAGACGCTGAGGGGGAGATTCGAACTCCCGGGGCGCAGAGCACCACCGGTTTTCAAGACCGGCGCCGTAGGCCGCTTGGCTACCTCAGCACAATGAAAAACAATCACAAGCATCGGGTGAACAGCGCTTATGATATAAAAGATTGGCGAAGATTACTCTTCACCTGATTCATAATCTTCGCTTTCTGCTTCTTCCTCTTCTGCAGATGCAGGGGATCCTACCGGATAAGTCTCGACAAATTTGACTTGTTCCATTCCGATGTTTTCGATTATCTCAGAAGCAATCCTGTTCTTTGACATGAGCCAGCGCTGGTTGAAACTCAGTGCAACAGGGATGTTGATAATGGCAGTCTTATCCTCAACTTCAACTTCGATTTCTGGTACACCTGTGTAAAGAGAAAGCAAACCATTTATTTTGTCAACATCACCTTCGAGTTTCTCATCAATAGTGTATTCATAGGTTACTTCTTTGCCTGCAAGGGGATGATTGAAGTCAACACGTGCACGTCTTCCGATGACCTTGGTGACCACACCACGTTTTCCTTCTATTTCTACACCCATCCCAGGAGTTGCTTTACGGTCCTCGAACTTATTCAGGGAAATGGTCTCGACCTGCTTGGGGTCATGTTCTCCAAATCCTTTTTCAGGAGGAATGACAAGTTCTCCCTTGTATCCAACATCCTTGCCAACAAAATCCTCGTCAAGCCCTTTAATGGTATGACCGGCACCTACAACTACCACATCACCGCCATATACTCCACGTGGATTGAATATCTGGTTTTCCTTGGCCAGTTCCTCATCGGTAGTGTCAAAAATCAGACCGCCTTCGAATTTACCAGTATATGATACTTTTATGAAATCTCCGTTCTCGATTGCCAATATAATCAACTCTGAATTTAGCTTTTAATATGATATGTTAAAGGTCTGTCCCGTATAGCCTTCTGCCTTTATATAACTTTTTGGAAACTAGACGACAGGATGGACGGGTAATACGACTATATGGGTCATTTATGCAAGAATATTGCAACAAAACATACTATATATATTTCACTCATAAAGATGGCGAAAAAGACATACATTGAAAATAAAAATAATATAACCATTATAATATGTGTGGACTAGGTTGATGTTGGTGAAATCATAACGGATGCTATGGATAAAATGAAAGTCCACACAGAAGGAAAAGATGTCGATATAGGCATTGATATTCAAATTAAATCATCCCTTCTCTATGGCGACAGGAACTGGTTAACATACGTTTTCCTGAATATACTGGACAATGCCTCAAAATTCACACAGGATCCGGTAGAAAAATTACCCTGAAAGAGGAAGAAGAATATATGCACATAAAGATAAAGGATAATGGTATAGGCATACCAAAAGAAAAACTTCCGCGTATTTTTGACATATTTTACCAGATAGCTGGGTCCACAACCCGCATCTATAATGGTGTTGGCCTGGGATTCCATATATGCAAAAGGGTAATCATATTCATAACGGAAGTATATAGGCAAGGAGTATGGAAAGATTGGGTACTACAGTTTATGTGAAATTACCCAAAACATGAATTTCTATTGTGTTCAGGGTCTTTTTTTATATATGCCCAGAAAACACTACCCTACCCTTGTGGGTTATCTTCCACTCCAACACTGCCACCATGCAAATCTACAATTCTTTTTACTATTGCAAGTCCAAGACCTGTACCCTTTATGCTTCCTTTTTGTGCCCTGTTAAACCTGTTAAATATGTATGTTTTATCATCATCAGCAATCCCAGACCCCCTATCCTTAATCATTACTTTAAATGAAGAGTCGTTTTCCTGCACCCCTATATGAATTGAACTTTCCGAAGGGCTATATTTGATTGCATTTGAAAGCAGATTGATAAAAACCTCCTTGATTATAGGATTGGCTTTTAGAGGATATGGCTGTTGCAGATCGTGTATTATATCCATATTTTTATTTTCAGCCAGAGGGACCATCTCTGAAATGCAGGAAGTTAATATTCGACCCAGGTCCATCTTTTGCAGCTCAAGGGTTTCAGTAGATTCAAGTTTGGACAGATAAGCTGCGTTTTCGATCATATCGATCAAGCGTTCTGTGTTATCCCTGATCTTTGATAAAAAATGAATCTTTTTTTCTTCCTTTTCTTTCTTAATGAGTACGTCTGTAAAACCTTTCACGATATTTGCAGGATTTAAAAGATCATGGCGCATTATATCGGTAAAAAGGTCCTTCATTTCATTAGATTTCTCCAATTGGTCTGCGTAATCCTTAAGGGCGATTTCAGCCTGTTTTCTGCGTGTAATGTCCTGTGCAGTAAAGATTACTTTTTGAGGAGAATCTTTCAAACCCAGTGGCTGGGAATTGAACTGTATACAGATGTGTTTTTTATTGCATACCCAGTGCAATTCTGTGGAAAATTGTTTTTCATGGATATCTGGCCCTAAGTCGCTATCAAGATACCTCGAAGATTCTTCAGTGCATATAGAAAATAGAGATTTACCTACAATATTTTCTCTAGGAATGCCAGTAATTTCGGCCATACCTTTATTAAGGTCAATCAATTCCAGATCTTTATTGAGCACACCGATACCTATAGGAGCATTGTCATAGAGAGCAGAGACCCAGGAATTGGCAGTTTGGAGTTCAGAGGTACGTTGATCCACAATTTCTCCCAGATGTTTGCGATAATTTTCCAGTTCCAGTTCTGAACTTTTACGTTCAGTAATATCTCGTACTATACTGAGCATGATACTATTTTCTTTATCAAGTACAGAAGAACTGATCTCAACATCAATAACTGAATCATTCATATGTTTAATTTTCGATTCAAAACGTGTAGATCCTTCATTCAATGTTTTTTGGATTGCTGATTGGGACTGTGCCATATATTCAGATTCATGAGGATAAAGATCAGCAATTTTCATAGATAAGATATCAGAATGAGAACAGCCAATTATTTTGCAGGCACTTCTATTGGCATCTATTATTGTACCCTCAGAAGAGTGGATTAAGATAGCATCATTTGATCTGTCAAAAAGAGAACGGTAAAGGTGCATTGTATTATCAAGCATCATATAGGTCTTACCACGTTCCTTTGCATTGAATATGGAATCAAACAATATCCTGAGGAGACCATCACTATAGGATGGCCAATTTTTGTTTTTTGTGGCCGAAACTACACCGATAAATCCTACTAACTGATTTTCGACATGTACAGGCATAATCTGAGCCGATTCAATATCCAATGTTGTCAAGAGTCCTTTCAGATTTTTTTCAGAATCTGGAAGTTGCTCTATAGAATTCACGTAATAGGGCTCATTTTACTGGAATTTCTCAATTACAGTCGGGAATTGTGCAGTTGACAGTGAGCTTAATTTATCCATTGCCAGTTCGCATCTTCCTTTTAAGGGTGGCACACAAGTGTAATGTGTTAGATGCATATTATTTTCGCTATGGTTTAGTTCATATATAAAAATTGAATCTGCATCAAGAATTTCCCTGATCTTTTCCAGAATTGGTTCTATAAGCAGATCAATATCTTCAAAAAATGGGTCTACCAACTGATTACACGCTCTTGCTAGGAAACGAAACGCATTGGACTGTTTCTGAGAATGGATTTCCGCCTCTTTCCTCCTGTTTATATCATTAGCTATACCATTAATTCCCAAAAAGTTTCCCATTTCATCATATATTGGATCTATACGGTTCTGGAACCAATGCAATTCTTTATTGCCATTCTGGATACGTATCTGTGCTTTAAGGGGTAAATTATCCACTGATTTTATTTTGTTAAATATATTCAACCACTCATCCCTATCACCCAGACATACATAATCTGCAAATGGCCGGGAATGCATTTGTTCAGGACGCAAACCGTATTCTTGAATGTTGGGTGAAATATAGACAATTTTTCCTTCACTGTTGAGGGAATAGGGAATTTCATTTGTACTGCCCAGAAGGAAATCGTAATCATACCGGACTTTTTTCGCTTCGATCTCTTTATCAATAAATACAGACAAAATTTTTGCAATAAAATCAAGTTTTTGTTTTTCATCAGAAGTGAAAGGTTCGTAATTATTTTTCAATGAAAGATCCTTATAAAATAACTCCAGCCATAACGCATGGCTTTTCTCTTCATTTTTGGGTATATTTGAAGAGGAGATTTGATATTTACCCTGCTTAAAAACAGGAGACTTATAAGAATAAGGACCAAATAATATCCTTGCAGACGCCTTCTCCGGATATCGAAGTATTTGAGGAAGGACTTTTGCAATTTCTTCCATCTTTTGGTCAAATGACATATCCTCTGCCAGGATTTCATAGAACATATTGCCAAATAATGAATTATGTAAGCTAGTACCCCCTTAACATCATACCAACTCCCATTTGCCATATATTTCATCAAATATAATAACTCTTTGATTCACAAAAACAAAAAAAGAATTACATCCAATAACCAGAAGTAATATATAGGTACTCTAATATTACCAAATGATATTAAAAGAGGTAGATTTCATGGTAGAAAAATCCATAGAGGAGATAAACAGGAGAATAAAAGAGGATAATGTCAATGTTGTGACGGCTGAGGAAATGGCAGGTATAGTAGGAGAACTGGGTGCAAAAGAAGCTGCTAAGGAAGTTGATGTAGTTACCACAGGTACATTTGGAGCAATGTGCTCCTCAGGAGTCTGGCTCAATTTCGGTCATTCAGAACCACCAATGAAAATGAATAAGGTTTTTTTGAATGGCGTGGAAGCCTACTCAGGCGTAGCTGCAGTAGATGCCTTTATAGGCGCAGGACAACTTTCCGAAACTGAAGGTTTCGATTATGGTGGGGCCCATGTAATTGAGGACCTGATACGCGGTAAATCCATTGATCTTCACGCCACATCTTATGGTACCGATTGTTATCCCAGAAAAACACTTGACACTACACTCAACATATATGACCTGAACCAGGCAATCATGATCAACCCCCGTAACGGATATCAGAAATACAATGTTGCTACTAACGGCATAAACAGAACGATTTACACATATATGGGTTCGTTACTTCCCAACTATGGAAATGTAACCTATTCCGGCGCTGGTGTACTATCACCATTATCCAATGATCCTGATTACCAGACAATAGGAGTTGGCACCCCTATCTTCCTTGGTGGGGCAAAAGGACATATTATTGGGGAAGGAACACAGCACAGCCCGGAAACTAATTTTGGTACATTGATGCTTAGGGGTGACCTGAAAGATATGAGTGCCGATTATATTCGTGCGGCAAATTTCCATGAATACGGCACTTCCCTCTACGTTGGGATGGGCATACCTATACCTATCCTGAATGAACAACTTGCACAATCAACCGCAGTTACAGATAAAGATGTAGTGACAAACGTACTGGATTACGGGGTGCCAAGTCGGGACAGGCCTGTTATCAGAAAGGTCAATTATGAAGAACTACGCTCCGGTAGCATCGAAATAAACGGCAAAGATACACCCACCTCCTCTATGTCAAGTTTCAAAAAATCACGTGAGATTGCAGAGGAACTGAAAAAATGGGTCGCAGCTGGAGATTTTTTTGTAAACACCCCCTCCCAGAGACTTCCTGCAAAAGCCACATGCAAACCGATGAGACAAACAACGAGAAACCCTCTGGTACAGGATATAATGGCAAAGGATGTAGTAGTCATCGATGAGAATGCAACTTTCCATGAAGCAGCTAAAATGATCATGGAAAATACTTTTAGCCATTTGCCTGTTGTTTCAGAGGATGGAAAACTGGTAGGTATTGTGACTGCATGGGACATATCCAAAGCTGTTGCTGAAACGGGATGTAATTATGTGAAGGATATAATGACAAAAAAGGTCCTCACCTCCAATGCCACCGATCCCATAGATATTGCAGCACGCAATCTGGACATGAAAGAAGTATCAGCAATGCCTGTGATAGATAAGGACAGATATGTAATCGGTATAATCACGAGTAATGATATCAGCAAACTGTTTGCCAGGAGGCGGTGAGGATGATGATAAAGATCAGCATTTCGTCCAATGTCATAGGTGAGCCCATACTTGCAGAATCAATAATTGAAACCAGAACTGCCCTGAACATTTCGCAGGCACATTTCGATTCCACATACGGAGAGATAATTGCCGAGGTAGAAACTGATGATTTCAAGGCTATAAGAAAAGCACTGGAATCAAAGGGTGCTGAAGTAACAGTTCTAGACCATCCGATAGTCAGGGATGAGGAAGAATGTGTAGAATGTGGAGCCTGTATATCGGTTTGTCCCGGACATGTATTTTCCTTTGATGAGGAATGGGGTATTGTCCAGGACATAGAAAAATGTATACAGTGTGGCACCTGTATCAAAATGTGTCCGCATCGGGCCCTGAGCCTTGAGAAATAATTATCTTGCAAAACATGAAAGAACATTATCGTCTCAAGGAAACTATAGTTAGCATCCATGCAGATGATGTCAGCCATGTGGAAGCAGCCAAAGAAGCTATTGGCTTCCACAGGTCACTGCTTGAGAATTATATTCGAAGGGACCCTTATTTTCAGATTACACTGGAACCCCATTCATGCCCCAAAGATGCTCCTGAAATAGTCAGAAGAATGACAGATGCTTCATCTACAATGGGACTTGGTCCTATGAGTGCCGTGGCAGGCACGATTGCTTCACTTGCTGTTGAAGCAATGGTAGATGCAGGAGCAAGTTTTGCACTGGTCGATAATGGAGGAGACATAGCCTATGTAACAGACCGGCAGATTGTCGTAGGTATATATGCAGGAGAATCCGCCGTAAAGGATATTGGTTTTGTGCTTGAACCAGTTGACAATGTGACAGGTGTATGCACGTCATCGGGTACTGTCGGTCCATCGATTAGTTTTGGGATGGCAGATGCTGCAGTTGTTTTTTCCGAAGATGTATCCCTTGCTGACTCTGCTGCAACCGCTCTTTCAAATGCAACCGATCCTGGCAGGGAAGCTGTGGAAAAAGCATTTAAAGTTTTAGAAGGGATTGAGAGTATAAATGGTGCCCTTGTTGTTCAGGGTGAATATGTTGGTATGTGGGGAAACCTACCCAGGTTTAAAAAAACCCGTGTAAATTACGATTGTATCACAAAAGGGTGATATAAATGAATACCCTTATATACAACTATTTATAAATAATGAATCAGACAAAATGTAAGGATTCAGTCAGACCAAAAGTGGATGCTTGGCCGCTGAAAGTCGGACTTTATTCAAGCAAGTGTCGAACGCCTCAGGGCTACAATAACGAAAAAGATACAGTTCAATTTCCAAAGAACAGTTGGTACTGATCATTCACATGTAGCTTGGCGAAATCCCCGTCCGTAATTGAAATATGCGGACGGCATGAGAGAATAAATCGGAGATAGAGGTAAAGGTTTCTTCGCATATCGGGGATGCTGGATACCTTGTCATTACTTAGGAGATCGTAAAATCACGAATCATCAGAGGGGATGAATGTGCAGTCCATAGTGCAAGATGCATTGAAACTATCAGAACAGGAAAGAGAGTATCGCCAGAACTTTGAAGATGAAGAAGATTTTGAATTCGGGCTTCCCAGGATAACCATTGTTGGTTGCGGAGGCGCCGGAAACAACACCGTCAACCGTCTGTATAATATCGGTATCGAAGGTGCCGAAACTATTGCAATAAATACGGACAAACAACATCTTGATCACATACGTGCTGACAAGAAGATCCTTGTGGGTAAAACCTTAACTCGTGGACTTGGTGCGGGTGGCTTCCCGGAAGTCGGTGCCAAAGCAGCAGATCTTGCCCGTGGAACCCTTGAAGAAGTATTCAAGGAAAGTGACCTTGTTTTTGTAACTGCAGGTATGGGAGGAGGTACCGGTACCGGTGTTGCCCCCGTTGTGGCTGACATAGCAAAGGAACAGGGAGCAATTGTAGTAGGCATGGTCTCCAGTCCTTTCAGGGTAGAAAGGGCACGTGCTGTAAAAGCTGAAGAGGGAATAGAGGATTTCCGCCACGCAGCAGATACTGTTATTGTACTTGACAACAACAGGCTTCTCAACTATGTACCAAACCTCCCTATAGAGCAGGCATTTTCAGTAATGGACCAGCTAATCGCTGAAACCGTAAAGGGTATCACTGAAACGATCACACAACCATCTCTTATCAATCTGGACTATGCAGACATCCGTGCTATTATGGGATGTGGTGGCGTGGCCGTAATGCTTGTCGGGGAAAGTAAGAATCAGGATAAGAGTGAAGATGTAGTCAGGGCAGCTTTGAATCACCCACTTCTTGATGTCGATTACCGCGGCGCCACGGGTAGCCTTGTACATATTACCGGAGGACCGGATCTAAGTCTCAAGGAAGCTGAAGAAGTTGCAGCATCCCTGACATATGAATTGTCCTCAAATGCAAATGTAATCTGGGGAGCCAGAATTCGCGATGACTATGAAGGAAAGATTCGTGTAATGGCCATTATGACCGGAGTGCAGTCAGCACAGGTACTTGGACCTCAATATCAGGCCGATATTGTAGAAAAGAATACCGAATCACGTTATAAAAAGGTTCCAAACGGAAGCCGTCAGGTAGTCGAACCAATGAATCGATCTTCTGACAATGGCGGTTCTATTATAGACATAATTAATTAAAATCTGGAAAGATGCCTCAAAAGCATCTTTCACAGATACTTATTTTTAATATCCAACCGATTATTCCCCATGAAAATTCTTGTAGCTACAGGTCAGCTGGCGGAAAACACAGTTCGTCATGCGGTTGGTTCTGAGACAAGTGTACTTATTGTGGATACGGAAATAGCTGCTTTCATTACCCCACAAAGGTTAATTCATTCCTATGAAAACAATAATTTTAAACCCGGGCAATTTGATATGATCCTTATTCCTGGTCTTGTCCCCGGTGATTTCACAGAAGTTGCAAACAAAATGGGCTGCCCTGTCTACTTAGGTCCGAAACACGCCTATGACCTGGGTTACGCAATACGGTTTGCCGGAGATGTGCAATTTTCAGATAAAATCCCTGCATGTGAATTACTCAAAGATATACGCCAACAGGAAGCATACAAAAAATTGAACCAGATGGAAAAGAGTGCTTTTGCTCCTTTAATATTCAATGGTACGAAAATAGGGGGCAATTCCCAAATGAAAGTCATGGGCGAAATCGTTGATGCGGGAAATATGGATTGTGACCTTCTTCAGAGTAAAGTGGCAGAATTCACCCGTAAAGGTGTTGATATCATCGATCTGGGCATGGCCATTGATACACCCACTGAAAGTGTCCATGAGGCCATTTTCAATGCAAGAAAAATGACCGGACTGCCACTAAGTGTGGATACCCTGGACCCTGCCCATATATGTAGTGCAATTGAAGCCGGTATTGATATCGTCCTCAGCCTCAATGATACAAATATTGATGAGCTGGGAGACGAGATCGCTGCAAAGGGATGTGCTGTTGTGATTATCCCGGGCAGTGGCAATAAATATGATACATTGATGCAGAATATCAAACGAGCAAAGGAATTCGGAATTGAAAACATAATTGCAGACCCTGTGCTGGATCCAATTGGTCATGGATTTACATCTTCTGTAGAAAGATACAGAAAATTCCGTGATACCTACCCCGATATACCTCTATTCTTTGGAGCCGGTAATGTTACTGAACTTATGGATGCTGATTCAATAGGTATAAATGCAACACTGTGCGGAATAGCACATGAGGTCGGCGCAGCCATTCTTTTCACACCCGAATATAGTGATAAAACCCAGGGTTCCATTGCCGAACTAAAAACAGCCTCTTCAATGATGAAACTGGCAGAGGAAAGGCACAGTTCCCCAAAGGACCTGGGAATTGACATGTTCATGATCAAAGAAAAACGAAAGCGACCGGATATTGATATGCCCGATAATGCAACTGCTGCAAAGAGTAGCCCCCACTGGCAACTGGATCCAGCCGGAGCATTCCATATAGGAATTGCACATATAAATGATGGAAAAAGGTACATCGTCGCAGAACATGCAAAGGAAACTATCATCGGTAAAAATGCTGCAGAAATACTGGACATGATAATAGATAAAGGACTTGTCACAAGCCTTGAGCATGCTGGTTATCTTGGAAGGGAACTGGAAAAAGCTGAAATTGCGATTGAATTTGACAGGAGTTATGTACAGGACGATGATTTTTAACAGGTGATATTATGAAACTTGATTCAAAAGATAAAAAGGAAATTGCTGACATATTGGCCGGGAAATACTTTTCGCAGAATGAATGGAAATGGGTAAACCTTGCAAAGGACATGCCCAGAATACAGAAAGCCTATGAAGAAATTAAGGATCAGTATGATTCCTACCCCTACATGAGCAAGGATTGGTATGTAGAAAATTCTTCTACGAAAAGCCTGCACATGTGTAGTCGCTGGGATGAACTCAGGGATATGGTTGATTTTTTGAATGCTTATGTAGAACAATTTGATTTTTTGGTCGGAGCAAACCACAAGATGCTGTGCATAAGTTCTACCGAGGGATTAAGCGACAGACAAAAGACAGCTATCTCCGAGGCCAGGAAACTCAGGTATACTGTTTTTGTATTCATTGCAAGAGTCCCCGATGAAATGGAATTCGAGCTGTCCCAGATAGGGGGCGGCATGTGATTGATGAAATAGGTTTATAAGCAATACCAAAGTAGCAATTATTCCCATGCATCCCGATGAAATATATGATGTGGTAGTTGTCGGAGCTGGTCCGGCGGGCACCACAGCTGCAATGTATGCCGCACAGGGCGGTGCATCCGTTTTACTGGTTGACAGGAAAAAAGACATAGGTGTACCCCTCCAATGCGGCGGGTTTATGCCCCATGCCGATACCCTGCAGGAACTTGTGCCCGATGCACACCTTCCCCACACCCTGCTTGATTATCCGAAAAATTGTGTACATTCCACCAGCACCTATCAGCGTTTTATTGCACCGGATGGCTATTCAAAGGGGTTTGAAGTAAAAGCCGATTCTATTGACAGGAGAAGGTTTGACAGATTCCTGGCATCCCGGGCGGCTGAGGAAGGCGCCGAGTTGATGGTGGGAACCAATGTAACAGATGTTAACGGAAATGCAATTGAAGTAGACGGGGTCTTTGGACCATCGACAATCAGGGGCAAAGTCCTGATAGGTGCAGACGGTCCAAATTCTATTGTTGCAAGAGCCCACGGTATGAAAAGGGGACATGATCCAATGGGAATCGGAACTGCTTTTGAATATGAACTTGCAAACACCGCAGCGGACAGAGATGCCGTAGAGATGTATTTCGGAAAAGACTATGTTCCCGGTGGATATGCCTGGATTATTTCACAGGGAGGAAACACCGCAAACATCGGTGTGGGAATCCGGGAAGTCCTTTTCGAGAAGAATATGTGTGCCCGGGATTATCTGGAAAAGTTCATGTACAAACATCCTATTGCCAGCGATAAGCTGCAGGATGCCAGGATACTTTCCGTGGTTTCCGGAGTGGTGCCGGTAGGGGGCGCCCCCGAAAGAACTGTCTCAAACAGTGTAATGCTTGCCGGTGATGCTGCAGGCCAGTTGATCGCTACCAACGGAGGGGGAATTCCCACGGCCATGATAGGGGGAAAACTGGCAGGAGAAACGGCTGGAGAATATATTGCAGGTAAATGCGAACTCTCTATTTATGAAAGGAGATGGAGGGAGCAAATGGGACTGGAGATAAAAACTGCTGTTTATATCCGTAAAATGATGGACAACCTGATGAGATCTGACAGATTGATGTCAAAGGCCATACGGACGATCTCACCACAACACATGAAAGCAATACAGTGTGGCAAACTTCCCGATCCTGTGAAAAAAACACTCACAAAACTGAATTTCGGATTGGGTTAATCATGGATATTTTTGTGTATGGGACTCTTAAAAAAGGATTCTCCAATAATCATATAATCAGGGATTCTGTATTTATTGGAAAAGATATTACAGCTGATCAATATTGCATGTTCGATCTGGGTAGTTTTCCAGCTGTTGTGAACAATGGTAATTGTTGTAATATCAAGGGAGAAGTATATTTTGACAGAAATATGTTAAATAGCCTTGATATACTTGAAGGCAAGTTTTTCACAAGAAAAAAAGTAAAACTGGAAAGCAACAGAGAAGCCTGGATGTATTTTCTTGATAATTCTGCATGTAATACCTCTAACTATCCTCTTGTTCCCGATGGAGCTTGGAATAAATGAAAACTGATAAACCCTCTATATGCTATGAGGCCCATGGTAACCTGTACCTGAACATAACCAATCAATGCAGTGCAGACTGTTATTTTTGTATTCGCAACCAGGGAGAAAGATTATACGGATATAACCTGTGGCTTAAAAAAGACCCTTCCGAAAAAGAGATAATTGCAGAACTGGAAAAGCATGATCTGAAAAAGTATAAAGAGATCGTTTTCACAGGATTCGGAGAGCCTACAGCCCGTTTTGACGTGCTGCTTGCTGTCACCCGCTGGTTGAAAGCAAAGGGAACATATGTAAGACTGGATACCAATGGACACGGCCAGCTTATAAATCCCGGCATCAATGTGGTTGATTGTCTTGTGGATGCCGGATTGGATGCAGTTTCAGTCAGCCTCAATGCAGAATCCGCAGAAGTTTATGACAGGATTTGTAAACCATTCTACCAAAACTCTTATGCTGCTCTGCTGAAATTTGCGGAAGAATCAAAAAAAGCAGGCCTTTATGTACGTTTCAGCGTGGTAGATGTTCCTGAAATTGATACTGATAAATGCAGCCAGATAGCCAGGGACATGGGTGTGGATTTCCGCATAAGGGGCTAACAATACCCTATTTTCAGATATATTTTAGCAAGGAATCCCTCTTAGCCGAATGGATGCGCTTCCTTATAATAGAATTTAAGGCCTGCAGATCTCCTTTTTTAACACTTATCGGTGCTACCCTGTCAATCCACTGCCTCCATGGTGGAAAAAGCCCCAATCTTTCAATAATAGCATCGAGGACCCTATCTTTATCCTCTTCCCTGATCTTATCCATTTTATTTACAACTATCAGGGGTTCAAGATCCATTTCTGTAAAAAAATCGAATATTTCTATATCAATGGGAAGCTCGCCCCGTTGATCCCAGCGATCCACAACCTCAACAAAAGAACCTGCATCAACTACTATAGCAGCGATGTTAATCCGCTGATTTCCTTCTTCTATATAACGTACGATCTTATCCTTTACGATATCCTGTTTGCGCTCTTTTACACCATTCATAAATCCAAAGCCGGGAAGATCTGTAATCACTAATTCCCCTTTCTTCACATGAGTGGGTTTCAGGGTGACACCAGGTCTTTTGCCGACCTTTACTTTGCGTCCTGAAAGGGCTTTTACAATAGAAGATTTGCCTACATTGGAGCGACCGGCAAATACAATTTCAAAATCATTGTTTTTGGGAACTGCAGTAGGTTTCATAAATCTCCCTGCTTTGTCTCAGCCATATTAACTCTCCGGTCAAATTCCTGAAGGAATGCATCAAGTTTTTCTTCCGGAATACGGGCCCCGGCAGCCATTGGGTGGCCGCCGCCACTACCGCCATACTGGGGTGCAATATCTCGCAAAAGGAGGTTGATATCCACACTGCTGTTACGGGAGCGCAAGCTTAGATCATAAGCAGCTTTATTATTCCTGTGTTCGGCTGCAATCCCTATTCCTTTTCTTCCATAGGAGGCTGCATAGATTGCGGATTTGGAAAGGTAACCTTCGGGATCAAGTACATAAGCTACCGAATGAAGCGGATGGACCAACTCCTTTACACGTATCCTCAACTCTTCTTCAATTCTTGATGCTTTTTTTGCATAGGGGATGAGATTGGGTATTTCAGAAGGAATTAAATCAGTAGAAAGAGGGTCAATGATTTCTCTTTTAAAATCATAGTTTCTACCAACATATTGCAATGCCTGGATCAATGTTCCTGCCTGGAAATAGAGACTTCTTTTGTCCCAGTCCCTTGTCCATTTCTTAATTTCAGGAGTATTATCCCTGTAATCACCTATGGCACCATACACAGCAATCCTGCGGATATCCCTTTCCAAACGAGATTTAAAAACCTTGTATGTAAGTTCTGCGGCACATGTGTTCAGGTCATGGTGAAACCAGGGTTCATCCCAGCACATCCTTGGAAGAGGATGATGATCAATATAGGTAATATCTGTATGACTGGCAATATCATTAATCTTATTGTAGAGATTTACACATGAGCGTTCATCCACGGCTATGTCGCAGATAATGATATTATCATAATCTTCAGCCATATCAAGTCTATTATGCAGACTCACTGGACTGGTAAAATAGACCCTGGCATCAGGGTATGCACTTTTGGCTATGGCTCCCGAACATACTCCATCCGAATCACCATGTGTGAATATAATTGTATCAGTTTTTTTCATGTCTGTCCATATCAATATCACTACAATTATTAAAAATTGAGGGAATCATATATGATTTCCATTGTTACATTCACAAAATCTTTTATTAACCTCACCGAACCAAAGGAAGAAGTATTATTTGCCCCATTGATGGATTCGTAATCTGGTTTTACTGGTTCATTTATTTTGCAAGGCCATTGAAAACTTTCATGAAAGGATAACCGATTGATTAGTACCCAAAACAGCAGTCCAGCTATAGGACTTATTTGATTTTATTGTATAACCACTAACATTAACCTCTTCACCCCAATCGAGAGTATCTTCCTCCGGGTCTTTCTGATCGATATACTCTGCAGAAACTGCCATTGCAGCTATATTTACTGCAAGAAGGATAACCAGAAAAAAGAAAAATCCTGAAAGACAAGGATGTGAAGTTGCGCTCCATACTATTCCTTCAATTTTTAGAGCAGGAGTCTACTTTCGTAAGGGAGGGTAGTTGACTTATCGCTTTATCCCAAATACATATATTCCTGTTAATACGAAAATTACCATCAATGCATCAAATCCGGGTTGGACTTTGTTGTTTTCATTCGTTTCACCGGAACCGCCATTTGATTCGTCATCACTGAAAATACTATTATCGTCTCCACTATCATCGGATATTTGTGAATCAGCCTTGTTTGACGCATCAGTTGCTGCATCCTGGGTTGAAGTGTTGATGACATCAAATTGCAGGATATTGGAGACCCTTTCTCCTTTGTAATTTTCCATGTCGATAAAAGAAGCTCTAGCAGCTGGTACTGTGAAATTACCCTCATTTCCTGCACGAATAATATAATTGTAACTTTTTGATTTACCTTCTGGAATAACCTGATCCAGACTGGTTTCTCCTCTTACAAAGGTAACATCATCAGGTATTTCAGATACTGCCTTCACACTCGCATCCCTGTTACCTTTATTGCTTACCTTAACGGTAACTTTCACCTCATCAGAGGGTCTGATTGTTGAACTCTCCGTACTCTGCGTAACTGTTATTACTGGACCATCAACCTGAATTTCAGGTTGGTTAGATTCATATTCATAGATTTTCCCGTTAGATGCTTTGAAAGAAGCAATTGTAGCAGGCGCTTTGAATTCTCCTGATTTGGTGGGTTTCATTGAGTATTCAAAAATTTTAATGGTTTCTCCTGCATCAAGAGAAATATTCTTATTAAGAACTACATCATCAAGCAGTTCCATATGATCGATGATTTTATCTTTTACAGTAATATTACTCACATCATAAAGACCATTATTACGTATTGAAACTAAAACCCGGGCCGTTTCATCCATATATATTTCTTCAGGTATGGATTTGGTTATCATTAACTCAACCTTAGGAGCGATTGTTACAGTTTCGATCTCCTCATTTTTATGCAAATCCCCGTTGATATCATATCCTTCTACTGTAGCAACAATATCTAAATCCGTTTCCTCCCACAGATGAGGAACCTTTAGAGTTAACTCGTATTCCTCTGTAGTTTCATCGATCTCAAGCGAAGATATGCTTTCTGTAAGGTCCCCTTCAACAACATCCATCCCTGCCGGGTCAACACTAAGCTGAACATCTTCAGCTTTCGCTGAACCATCATTTTTGATTTTCAATGTAACTTCTATTTCGGCCTTGGAAGTTATACGGGGGTCGTATTCATCCCTATCTGTTTCGATACTAATGTCAAACTCAGGTTTCCCTCGATTATAAATACTAATTTCAGCGGTGGGATCTTCCATATTTCCAGTCCACTCATCAATGTTAACCTTTACTTCATTCGCATGAACCCGTATATCTTTTCCCTCTTCTGTATCCCTGTATTCAAGATTATCGCCAACAAGCAATGCTCCATGTTTCAAGGTTTGGCCATTTTTTGATATGCTTATATAGACGTGTTCATCCTTTTGAAAATCCTCAGCAGTAATAGTATAACCATTATCCTCCACGGAATCTCCCCAATGAAGGGTTGCAGAATCGATACTTTTGTCCCACTGGATGTCATCAAGTGTGTAAGCAGATGCTGTAGTGGCCCCAGCACATATTAACAGGAGGGATAAGAAAATTCTTGAATACATGGATATACCTCTTTATTTGTGGGAATGTATATAAGGCAGATTATATTTACTTTGTGTATTGGCTAAATGTACCAATATTCATATAATTATCCCAATTATGTGGGAAAAAAGGTTTATAAACATGCAACTTCTTCTCTAAATGAGACTTTTATATGAGTCAGGTTACTCATGGGGTTTATTATGAAAGATATGAAAATTATATTCCTGTTAATTCTGGCATTATTTTTGGGGATAAGTCCCCTGGTAGGAATTTACACGGATTACCTATGGTTTGATATGATAGGATATACATCCGTATTTACAACAATATTACAATGGAAATTAATTGCAATAATTCCCGGTTTTATAATTGCATTCTTATTTCTTTATATAAATGCAAAATTTGCAAGAGATTCGATTGATAAGATCCTTACAGAGAAGAACATTACATCAGAAAAAGTAGATTCCCAGATAATCCTGGTGTCAATTGTGGCTGTATCATTTATTTTTGGCCTCATATTCAGTGGAAACTGGAAAACTATACTGTTATATTTTAACAGTACATCTTTCGGATTAGAAGACCCCATTCTTATGAATGACATCGGGTTTTACGTATTCCAGCTACCTTTCCTTCATATGATAAGAGGCGTTTTTCTCGGTCTGACAATTCTTTCTCTAATACTGGTACTGGCTCTTTATTTTTACAGGCTTGAACCTTTATTCAGCTCCGACAAAATTGAAATAGAAGATTCTGAAGAACCTTATTTTTTGAATCAATCAATTGATTTAAAGCAAATTATGGATAAATTGCCTACAAAAGTTCTTGTCCATATTTCTGCAATACTTGCATTCCTGTTTGCATTAATTGCTTTTGGATTTTTCCTTGAAAGATATGAAATATTATTCTCCCAGCAGGGGGTTGTCGCAGGCGCCGGGTATACCGCTGTCAATGTAAGCTTGCCGATTTTCACCATTCTGACTGTATTGTCAGTGCTGACCTCAATTGCTTTACTGGCCAACGTCAAATTGAAAAACATAAAAATACCTTTTGTGGCTATAGCTCTTATAGCACTCTTTATAGTGGCCAGCTCTTTTGTACCGGGTGTTTATCAGCAATTCAAGGTCGAACCGACTGAAATCCAGCTTGAAGAACCCTATCTGGAATACAATATAAATTATACAAGAACTGCTTACGGACTTTCTGATATTGAAGAAAAGCCGTTCAAAGCCAATATGAATTTGACTTCATCAGAGCTGGAAGACAATTCAGAGGTAATTGATAATATAAGGATATGGGATCGGCGTGCCCTGGAGCAGACCTATAAACAGCTTCAGCAGATCCGAACCTATTATACTTTCAACGATGTTGATACAGACCGCTATCATGTTGAAGATGGATACAAGCAGTATATGATATCGGCCAGGGAACTGGATACCTCTCGCCTATCCCCTGAAGCCAAGACATGGGTCAATGAAAAATTGGTATATACCCATGGTTACGGGATGGTTATGAATCCGGTCAGTACAAAAACCGAAGATGGCAGACCTGAATTGGTCTTACAGGACATTCCTCCAAGAGGAGAATTTGAAGTTGATAGTCCAGGGATATATTACGGGGAAATCAACAGGGATTACAATATAGTAAATACCGGAAAGGATGAATTTGATTATCCAAAACAAGGGCAGAATGTATTTACACAATATGAAGGTAAAAGTGGAATACTACTGGATTCATTTGTAAAACAGCTGATATTCGCATATACCTTTAGTGAACCGAATTTTATCCTGAGCCAGTATATCGATGATGAATCCCGCTTGTTGTACCGTCAACAGATTGAGGACAGGGCACAGGAAATAGCACCATTCCTCGAATATGACAATGACCCGTATCCGGTAATCCATGAAGGCAAGGTCTACTGGATAATGGATGCTTACACTACGGCTAACAAGTATCCTTATTCTGAAACCTATTACGGAGCACAGTTTAACGGTATTAATTACATCAGAAATTCAGTGAAAGTTGTTGTAGATGCCTATGATGGAACGGTTGATTTCTATATGATAGAGGACGAACCGGTCGTAAATACCTACTCTAAGATTTTCCCGGATTTGTTTAAGTCATTTGATGAAATGCCGCAAGGCCTGCAAAAACATATCCGCTATCCCAAGAATTTCTTTAAGGTCCAGATGGACTTATACGAAAATTACCACATGAAATCTGCCCAAGAATTCTACAATAAAGAGGATTCCTGGCAAATACCAAGGGAAGTTTACAGGGGAAGCAGTATTGAAATGGAACCCTATTACATGGTCACCAAATTACCCGATGATGGTGGATTGGAATATGTGTTGCTGCAACCGTTTACACCCCGTAACAGAGAGAATATGATTGCCTGGATTGCAGCCAGATGTGATAAGCCAAACTATGGACAACTCAAGCATTACGAATTGCCAAAGGGAGAACTTGTCTATGGACCTACCCAAATTGAATCCAGAATCGATCAGGACCCTGATATTTCTCAGCAACTGACCCTCTGGGGTCAAAGTGGTTCCCGTGTAATTAGGGGAAATCTGCTTGTAGTTCCAATCGGTAACTCGATATTGTATTCAGAACCCCTGTTCATAAGTGCTGAACAGTCTGAAATTCCGGAACTAAGGAGAGTTGTTGTTTCTTCGGGACAAAGAGTTGTCATGGGGGAAGACCTGAAAGAATCCCTGCAAATGCTAGTTGAAGGCCGTGTTGACAGGGAAGAAGGAACCGATCAGCCGGAAGTATCCCAAACCTCCCGGGAGCTTGCACAAAAAGCACTGGACCATTACAATCAGGCCCGGGAATATCTGAAAGAAGGCAATTGGACCGGTTACGGGGAAGAAATAGATCAGATGGAAGATGTACTAAACCAGCTTTCCCAGAGCCTGGCTGAAGACAATTCCACAGCAACAGAATAAAAGGAAGAATAGCTTCTTTGCAGATAGTTATTGCAGCCTTTAGCAAGGCTGCATAGCCTCTTTTATGGTAGGTCTGCGGGTTGATGCACATCGATAATTATATATAATTTTCATCGCTATGTTCTTTAGGCATCCGGACGCTTATAAGCATCTCACCGGCCTTCTTTATTAGAGGTTTTTATATGGAAACTATGGATGAGATCCTAGAGAAGATAAAAGTGGAATATCCAGAACTATTTACACAGGTCGAAAAGGTCGTCCCATTCCACGGTTTTTTGAGCAGTGGTGCTTTAATAGGAATCCACATGCTAAATATTGCAAAAAGGGTACTTGATGTAAAGGAAGGAGAAAGGATATACGTTCAAAGTGAAACGTATAATTGTATACCGGACCCTTTTCAGATACTTGAAAGTGCCACAACTGGCAATAAACGTTTGAGAGTTCACGATACAGGAAAAATGGCTGTGATCGTGAACAAACAAGCTCCATCGGGAATTGCTTCTGTTAAAGGAGTAAGAATATATCTCGACCCGGAGAAGACTAAAGATTACCCTAAATTGCATGCCTGGTATATGAACACAAAGAAACTTCGCCACGAAGAAGTTGTTCCTGTGCTTCTTGAAGCCGGTGAGAATGTCTATTCCTGTGAAATGGTAGATATAGATGTGCCGGTAAAAAAGAAAAAGACAATAAAATTATGCCAGAAATGCAATGAAAGTTTTATTCAAAGAAACAATGAAGTTCTTTGTGATGCATGTAATGATAGCCAAACGGAGACTATACAATATGAATGAAACAGTGATTTCGACAAAGGACAACAAACAGGTGATATACATTCCTGAGAAGTGTATCGGCTGTGGAACTTGTGTCATGGTGTGTCCAAAAGAGACACTGGTCATCGGTTCAGTCGGGCCGGTTGCCAGAGGACTCATCGACAAAGAGTTCCTGGAGATCAGACCGAACACATGTATAACATGTGGAATGTGTTCCAAAGTTTGTCCTACAGGTGCTCTTGAAATGAGAGAAGACGGAAAGCCAGTCGAGGAAAAAACCTTCCTCATAAATGCTATTAAACCAACCACTGTCAATGATGATTGTGTACACTGCGGACTTTGCGAGCAGGTATGTCCACAGGGTTGCATCGAAGTGGATCAGTGGCTTTCCAACGATAATGAAGCAAAAATCGATGGTACAACAACAATCAATCAGGAATGCTGCGTGCATTGTGGATGGTGTGAATCCGTTTGTCCGGTTGATGCCATAGAAGTGGAGAAACCATTTGAAGGAACTTGGTTCAGGGACGAGAATGTCTGCCAGGCGTGCCGTACCTGTGTGGATGTATGCCCATGCAATGCATTATTCAATCCGGAGTGGAAAGCCGGGGAACGTGTTGACAAAGTAGCCCAGAGGCCGGATGCATGTATCTACTGTGGAGCATGCGCAGTTTCCTGTCCAGTACAGGCAATTGATGTCAGGAAAACTGCAATTACAGCTGAAATGGAAAAGAAGAAAGTATTCGAGAAAAAACTCCTCGACAAACCTTCCCCCGAGCCAACACTTACTTCCAAACTTGTCACCGACGAATATGACTGTCTTGGCTGCGGAAACTGTGTAATTGTCTGTCCTGTGAATGCCTATGCAAACAAAGAACTTGCTGCGGGGCACCTCAATAACATGGATGAAAAAGCATTGCTGGAAGTCAAGAACGGAGCAGTTAATATAATTGATCAGGACGTTTGTGGCTCCTGTGGCGCATGTGCCATGATCTGCCCGACAAACGCTATATGGCTGGAGAAGAGAGAGGTGGAATAATATGGCAGCTACTATTGCAATAAAAAATGGACATGTTTTTGATCCCCTCAATGAGATAAATGGGGACATCATGGACATCTATATCAAGGACGGAAAAGTAGTCCCTGAATTATCTGATGCGGAAATGAAAAACGCAAAGGTCGTTGATGCCACTGGTAAAACTGTAATGCCAGGCGGTGTGGATTCACACACCCATATTGCGGGTGCCAAAGTAAACTCCGGCCGTCTGATGCGGCCAGAGGACAGTTATAAGTGGAATCGTCCAAAGACCTCAATAACCCATGGCGGAACCGGGGAAACCGTACCTTCTGTATATCTTGAAGGATATGAGTATGCCCAGATGGGATATACAACAGCTTTTGAAGCTGCAGTCCCGCCTATGGAAGCACGTCACACCCATGAAGAGATGCATTCCATCCCAATGCTTGACATGGGAGGATACCTTGTTCTTGGTAACAACTGGTTCATGATGCGCTATCTCAAGGAAGGCGATCTCGAAAAGGCTGCTGCATATGTGGCCTGGATGATGAGGACACACAAGACCTATGGTATAAAATGTGTGAACCCTGCCGGTGTGGAGAACTGGGGATGGGGTAAGAATGTCAAATCCCTGGATGAGACCAACATCCATTTTGAAATTACACCAAGGGAAATCATCGAAGGACTTACCGAAGTCAATGAAATGCTCGGTATTCCTATGCCAGTACACCTGCACGCCAACAATCTGGGTCATCCGGGATGTTATGAAACAACAAAGGAATCCCTTACCATTCCATCAAAAGTCAAACCCAATCAGGATATGGGAGTAGAATGGGCAGAAACCAAGATCGATCCTACAAAGGATAAATCCATCTACCTGACTCACTTGCAATTCAATGCTTTTGGCGGAACATCCTGGAGAGACTTTGAATCCGGTGTGAAGGATATTACAGATTATGTTAACAGTCAGGACCATGTGGTAATTGACAGTGGTAGTGTACCTTTCGGTGAAGCCACATGTATGACCGGTGACGGTCCGTCTATTCATGATATCGCAGTCCTTACAGGCGGTAAATGGTCCAACTGTGATGTAGAACTTGAATGTGGTTCCGGTGTATGCCCGTTCACATATCTTAAGAGCAACCCCGTACACAGTGTCCAGTGGGCAATGGGACTTGAATCTCTGCTTCTGATCGATGATCCATGGAAGACCATCATGACAACCGATAATCCTAACGGTGGACCATTCACCAAATATCCGAATGTCATGACCTGGTTGATGTCAGAGGCTTACAGGAATGAAACATTCAACGAAGTCCACAAATGGGCAAATGACAGAAGTACACTCGGTGGTGTCAGCCGTGAACTGTCGCTCTATGACATTGCAACCATTACCCGTGCCACTCCTGCAAAGACCAATGGTATGGCACACAGGAAAGGAAGTCTTGCTGTTGGAGCAGATGGTGATGTAACCATTTATGATATCGATCCAACCAGGTTGGACGTTACAGCCAACTACAATGACCTGCTCACCAAATTCAGGTATGCCGATTATACTGTCAAGGGTGGAGAAATTGTAGCCCATAACGGCGAGATAATGTCGATTCCCGAAAGAAGGACCTACTACAGTGACATAAAGGTCGATGCAAACGAGGAAAAGAAGATGCTTGAGGACGTGAAGGATTGGTTCAGGTACTACACCCTTGGTTTCGAGAACTATCCGACACCTGAGAAATACCTCGTCAACCCAACCCCCATCAATGTAAACATGGAGAAGTGATGTCATGACAGAGGTAGTACTTACACCAAACACTGAAATTGATATTAAGATCGAAGCCGATGTAATCAAACCAGATGAGTTTGCAGGCAAGAGCAAGGAAGAAATTGAGCAGTTGATTGTCTGGCAGGGACCGGACAAATTGCCCTTGAAGAATTTCTTTGATGTGAAAGGTCAGGGTGGAAGCTCTGCTGAAGAGACTTCCATTGTGATTAAAGGGGATGTAGCCCGCGTAAAAATGATCGGAGCGGAAATGACCGCCGGTAAGATCACTATACAGGGTTCCATCGGCCTGAAAGTCGGAGCTGAGATGAAAGGCGGCGAAATTGTCGTAGAAGGGGATGCAGATTCCTGGGCAGGAACCGAGATGAAAGGCGGTTTGCTCCATGTAAAGGGCAACACAGTCGATCACCTGGGATGTGCCTACCGCGGCAGCTGGAAAGGAATGACCGGTGGTCGTATCGTTGTTGACGGAAATGCCCAGAGCCAGATCGGCGGAGGATTAACTGGTGGCGAGATCATCGTTAACGGTAATGCCGAAAATTTCTGTGGTATACGCCAGTCCGGTGGTCTTATTGTCATCAGAGGAAATGCTATACGTGCAATTGGTGCCGAAATGAGCGGTGGGACAATTGTGGTCGAAGGCCATATTACCAATTTCACTCCCGGTATGCAGTATGAAGACGAGCAATATGATCTCTGTTTCGAAGACATCGAATGTGGCGGAGTATTCAAAAGATTCACAGGTGACTTTGCCATATCCAAAAAACCAAAAGGGATCCTGTATGCTGGCAAGGAAGCAAACCTGGAACTCTGAGGTGATATTATGAAAGCATTACTAAATACCGGAAGTACAATTTACGAAGGACAATTTGCCAAGGGTGGCGAAAAATATTCTGAAGGTTACATGAAGGAATGTGCCCTGTGCTGGATCTCCCCCTTAGATTTTGAAGAACTGGGATGTCCTGAAAAGGTTAAAGTAACCAGCATGGATGGTAAACATACCGTAGCTGTATACACAAGATGCACTGACAGGGTAATGTGCGGTAACATATTCATGCCCCGTGCTATCTGGTCCAATGTGGTAATCGACCCACACACCTTCTCCACAGGATCACCGATCTACAAGGGAAGTCCTGTAGATATAGAACCCACTGACGAGGAGGTTCTTACAGCCGAGGATATTGTATTGAAAGTATATGCAGGAGGTAAGTGAAATGTTCAAGAACATATTCTGTCCCGTCTGTGGTGCTTCTTGTGATGATGTACAGGTTGAACTGAAAGATAACAGCATCACTGTCAAGAACGCATGTAAGATGGGCAATGCAAAGTTCCAGGAGGTCGTAAGCGACCACCGTATCAAAAAACCCATGGTAAAAAAAGATGGGGAATTCGTGGAAGTCAGCTGGGAAGAAGCCCTGACAAAGGCCGCAGAAATTCTCGCAGCATCTAGAAAACCCATGCTCTTTATAGGAAGTGAAACCTCCTGCGAAGCCCAGGAAGTTGGTCTGCATATAGGCGAATATCTTGGTGGAACAGTAGACTCCAATGCGACAATCTGTCACGGCCCAACTGTAATGGGTATCCAGGAAGCAGGATGTGCCGCAGCAACTGCGGGTACAAAAAAGAACCGCAGTGACGTAAGCATCTACTGGGGTACCAACCCACTGGAATCCATGCCCAGGCATATGTCCAAGTATGGTATTTTCCCCAGAGGTTACTGGACCAAGAGAGGACGTTTCGACAGGAAAGTTATTACTGTAGATCCAAGAAGAACCCCTACAGCCGATGCTTCAGACCTTCATGTCCAGCTCAATCCCAACAGTGACTATGAACTGTTCAATGCTCTTTTGACAATCCTTAACGGCAAAGAGCCTCACCATTCCGTTGAAAAAGTAACCGGTGTTCCGATTGCTGTCATGGAAGAAATGGCGGACATGATTCTCGATGCCAACTTTGCCAGTTTCTCCGTTGGTCTGGGTGTAAGTTCATCATATGGAAAACACCGCAACATCGAAATGGCGCTTAACGTGGTCAAAGAACTGAACAACAACCACGGTACTAAAGCCAGTATCGGTGCCCTTCGTGGTCACTGCAATGTTGCAGGATTCAACATGGTTGCATCCTATCTCTACGGTTATCCCTTCGGTCTTGATTTCACACGCGGCTACCCCAGATACAACCCCGGTGAAACCACCTGTGTGGATATTCTCAGGGAAAAGGACACGGATGCGGCAATGGTTGTAGGTGCCGACCTTATGGCACATACTCCGGCAGACTGTGCATCCTATCTTGCAGAAATTCCAATGGTATGCATAGACATTGCTCCAGGCCCAACACCAACTGCAGCTGATGTAATACTGCCTGGTGTAATTGATGCCATGGAATGTGACGGTACATTCTACAGGCTGGACAACGTGTCTGTCTATTTCAAACCCTTTACTTCCTCTCCCTTTGACTTCACAGAAAGCAATGAGGATACCCTCAAACAACTCTTTGCGAAGATAAAGGAAATGAAGAGTTAAGCATGAGTAAAGCAGACTGGCACTTCGATAAGAAACCGGATACAGAGATTACGTGGAAAGAGGAGGAGCGGGATACTACCGCTCCTTATATTCCCATCCAGTGTATCGAAGTGAAAGGAGATGCTTCTCCAAAAGAGATCAGTGTAGATGTTGTTATTGAGAAAATGTATGAAGTATTCCTCAATGGCAACTTCATATCTTCTTTTTTGGCAAGCCCCCGACAACTTAAGGAAATGGCTGCAGGTCACCTCATATGTGAAGGACATATTGAAAATATTGACCAGATCATTTCTATTGTTATAGATAAAAATAAGTTGTTCTGCAAAACAAAACCATCATCCTTAGATAAGACCACTCCTAACCCTGAAATGAAGGTCAAAAGCAGTACCCTGTTCGATCTTATCGACTACATTTTTGAAAAGGGCAAGATCTGGAGGCGTACCGGTGGTGCCCATTCGACTGTAATCGCAACATCTAAAGGAGAAATCCTCACATTTTGTGAGGATGTCAGCCGGGCATCAGCAGTTGATAAAGCAATCGGTAAAGCTGCAATGGGGGGTGTGGAACTTGATAACTGCATAATGGCAACTTCTGGCAGATTGTCCGTTACAATGGTAGGAAAAGGCGTCAATGCCAGAATTCCCCTCATGGTAAGTAAAGCTGCACCAATGGATAAGGGAATCAGGCTCGCAAGACAAAATAATATGACGCTTGTGGGATTTGCACGCAGGCCCAATCTTTACATCTATTCCAATCCTGAGCGATTGATCTAAGGATAATATTTACTGAACAAAAGATATCTTTGTACCACAATTTCTGTGAAGCTGCTTTGTCCCGCCAGCCTGGCTAACTATTCTTAACATTGTTGGTGCATCATCAATTCTTGTACCCATTACAGCAGTAAAGCCTTCCTCAAAGAAAGGTTCTGGATACAGGGGAGTAGTAGGTCCAAGCAGAATCGCGTTAGATGCCTGGCTTACTGATTCCATCAAAGGACCAAGGGAGTTGTTCAAAAGAGTGGTACCTGTGATTATAGCAACATCTGATGATGCTATTGTTTCTTTCAGCTCTTCCTCGGGTACAATGGTTATCCTTTCATCTTTTATTGGCCTTTTTTCCGCCACATAAAGGGTTGAGGCTTTTTTTAGTATACCGGGAATCATGGGGGCAAAATGGCCCACCATTGCTACCCTGTCATTATTTTTAATAATATCCAATACACTGGTATCTGACGATTCGTAAGAAGAAATCTCTTCCCCGGTTTTTTTGATGAAAGCATTGAGTGCACTGGTCGCAACTGTTCGTTTTAGGGAATTGGATGATTTACCCATCTCAAGAACCCGGGGCAAAGGGTTATTATGAATTTTACCTGCGGATGAAAGGATTTCACAATGGGCTGATTGAGGAATCTGAGTTGCAGCAACACCGCCGTGGATACCAATTCTGGCACCACTGTAAACCACTCCCAGAGATATTTCATCTACAATGCTTTCAGGAAAAGTATCAGCATTTTCTTTAGCAAGCCTGTCAATCAATCCGGTTAGTATATCACCCATTGGAACACCTCAAATTCTTTCAATTCTGGTGGTCAGATCAAGAGGTTGAGCATAATAAGGTGCAGTGGAGACAATAATATCCACATAAGGAGCATATTGCGGAATCTCATCCGATTTAATACCACCCACAGCAATCTCAAGGCCGGGATTTATTGTTTTAAGTTTGGTAACAAGCACAGCCATTTCTTCGGGAGAATAATGATCAAGTAACAGGACATCGGCAATTTCAGCGTATTTGAGTGCTTCGTCATTATCACGTGGTTCTATTTCTATTTTTTTCACTGCCTTGAGATTCTCAAAAGAATCTGCCACATCCAGATGGTTCTGTGTCACAAGAATGGAATCACTCAAGGAATTACGGTGGTGAGTTCCTCCGGCTACCTTTACTGCCTTTAATTCGTATTTCCTGAATCCCGGATGGGTTTTGCGACTTGTGGCAATCATTATATCGGGATTTTCTTTTCTTGCAGCCTCTACGAAATTATGAGTCCGCGCTGCAATCGCACATACTATTGAAAGGAAAGTCTGAGAGACACGCCAGAGTTTGAACAATATTCTGAGGTTTCCTTGTGCGGAGAATATTACAGCCCCTCCTTCGAAATATTCACCGTTCTCAACCCTGTAGGTCACATCCAGTCCTTTGTTTTTGTAGAATTGTTCCAGATCATCAGCACATGCTCCAATTCCCTCATCCCGTGACAGAATGTTCAGGGTACCTCCACCATTTATCTGAAGCAATTCTGTGGTTTCATCCCCGTAAGGACAGTCTTCCTGCAAGTAATGTTCAAAATTCTCTATCATACTAAACCAACCTTTAATTTACGCCAGCCTTTCAAATCCTAAGTGTATAAAAGTTCCTGGACATCCCTCATTTTGCCAGCTGCATAGAATATAACACTTTCCGAATAGAATAAAAAGGTTTGGAGACTACCGATAAATGATGCATGTAACGATTTTTAAGAGAGGTAACATCTATTCGGCCAGTGTTTTTTCCGACAGAGACAATCGGCTATTTCCTATGCGTTATGTACATACATACATATCAATAAAAAGCTATCGATCTAAAACCCGACAGTTTGATATTGGGATAAATTAATTTCAGGAATATGAACCTTTCAGAAATTGTCAGAAAATTGGAAGTAATTGCACCTCCTGAACTTGCAGAAGATTTTGATGAAGGCAGGATTGGATTGACGCTGGACCTGAAAAATGAAGTTAATCGAATAGCTGTGGCCCTGGATCCTACTGAATATACGCTTAGCCGGGCAGCAGATATTGGAGCAGACCTGCTTATTACACACCATACCCTATTATTCCATTCGATTAATTCAATATCCTGCAAGCTGGCCACAAACCTGAAGATCGCGCTGGATAACAATATTTCCCTCTATGCAATGCATACCAACTATGACCGCGCAGAAGGAGGAGTGAATGACATTCTTGCTGAAAAGCTGGGTCTTAAAAATATTGAGAAACTGGACATGGGATGTATAGGAGAAATGGATCCTGTCTCGAAGGATGTTTTCATCAATCACGTGTGCAGGTCCCTGAACACCCATGTACAATACGTCGGTGAAAAAGAGATGATTTCCAAAGTTATGGTCTTCGGTGGGAGTGGATTTAAAGGACCTTTTCTTGATATTGCTAATTCAATGGAGGTAGATGCCTATGTGTCCTCCGAACTCAAACATGATGTGATCCGCAGTTTTACAGATATGCTGCTGGTGGATGCAACCCATTATGCCACCGAAAATCCTGCAATGCAAGCACTTGCAACCCGTTTGGAAAATGACCTGGGTATCGACACCGAATTTATTGACCACAATCCCCTGATACGCACTTCCTGAAGTGATAATATGGGTTCAGATGAAATATCGGATGATGAACTGGAAAACATGCTTGCAGAATCATCCAGAAAAAGGGATCGCAAACACCGGGGATTTGGTGGATACGAGCGCAATAAGATATACAGGGGTGCCGAGGTAAAGGACAAAAAGGAAGACTGAATCAGGGATTTTCGATTATTTTCTTCCCGTGATCCATTGGTACAACATGAAGTTGTGCATCTTTAAATTCATTCTTCAAGGGCTCATCTTCTGCGATCCTGTCCAGAGTAACAGCTACAGCGGCCACTTCTGAATGAGGCTGGTTACCCACCGCAACATTCCAGTCAGCCAGTTCATAGACCTCAAAGGGGACTTTTTCCGCACCGACAACGATCATGAGTTTTTCACATTCCTGCATAGACGCAACGGCATCTGGCAGATTGATACCATACATTGAAAGATGGCAAACCTTCCCGCCTTCTGATTTCCATTTTTTAATCTCGGTCTTCCATTTTACATCATTGCGGATATAAAATTCTCCTCCCCAGCGTTGGCACAGCTGGGTCACGCTCCGGGTAATAGAGGGATCGTTACTTGCAAGGAGTATCCCTTCAGCACCGAAAGCCCTTGCTGTAAGGGCCACGTGGGTTGTGATACGTTTATCTCTTTGAGGCCTGTGTCCCAGACGCAGTATTACAATTCTTTTCATGGGCAAAAATAGGAAAAAGGATATTAAAGCGTAATGGCCGCTTTACACTTCCTTAAAGGATTGTACTCGTTCAAGTAGCATACCTTCAACCACTATAGGGGAGTCTCTTTGGGCATTCCGCAGAGCTGTTTCCAGTTTATTTTTCTTTTCTGCGTGAATGGTAAGAACGGGTTCACCTTTTTTGACCGGCTCTCCCTGTTTCTTATGAATCAGCACACCCGCTCCCTTATCATTGGGTGCACCGGCAAGCCGTGCAATCTGCACCACTCTCTTATTTTTGAATTCAAGTACATATCCATTTGCAGGTGCGGTTATCTCAGCTGTATGCTCACCGGCAGTAATATCCTTGTAAGTCACATCGGGATTGCCGCCCTGTACTTCTATTATTTCCCGGAATTTGGCAAGAGCTTTGCCATTTTTAAGAGTTTCCATGGCAAGTTCATTACCCTGGCCACGGGCAGCCACTCCACCCATCTCAAGCAGCATTCCTGCAAGAACCATACTTTTTTCGATAAGACTGTTAGGTCCTTCACCTGTTTCCAACACTTTGAGAGCCTCTCGTACTTCAAGTGCTGGTCCCACAGTCCGACCAATCGGAGAAGCACCGTAGGTAAGGGCACAGTCCACATTCATTCCGAGTCGCTCACCCAGATTGATAAGATCACGAGCAAGTTTTCTACCTTCCTGCACGTTTGCAATCTTGGTACCGGGGCCGGTGGGTATGTCAATAACCACATTATCAGCACCAACAGCTCCCTTTTTAGCCATTATTGATGCCAACAGCTGACAGTGTGGATCAATGGAGAGGGGGTATTCTACTTTGATAAGTTTGTCATCTGCAGGGGCTATGTTGGTGGCACCACCCCATACCAGAACACCTCCAACCTTTTCTGTCATTTCCTTTACCTGGGAAGCGGAAAATTCAACGGGTGCCAGAACTTCCATAAGATCGGATGTCCCCCCTGCACCTGTAATTGCACGGGAACTTGTTTTTGGAATAAGTAGCCCGTTAGCTGCTACAATAGGTACTACCAGAAGAGAAATTTTATTACCCGGCACTCCTCCGATAGAATGCTTATCCATGATCGGACCCTTCGCAAATTCAAGTTTTTCTCCTGTATCTATCATCGCCCGGGTAAGCCATTCGGTTTCGTCATCCGTCATATCATTTATATAAGTGGATGTCAGGAAAGCAGCTAGTTCGATTTCACTCAAGTTCTCTTCCACAATATCTTTGACAAGGCCATATATCTCTTCCTGAACAAGTTTTTCCCCATCCATGTTTTTGCGGATCAATCGTGCAGATTTGGGTTTCTCTGCAGGTTCGATCTCTACAATTTCAGTCCACTCCCTCTGAAGCTGTTCTTTAACTTCGTGATACAGTCCGATCATTCCCGGAGATATCATATCTTCTGTAAAATCCACAATTGCTGTAACTGTAACATGCCCTGTTACACGAACCCGGTCTCCTTCATAAACACCCAGTTCTTTAGCATCTATGGAGTTAAGTATAATTTTGTATTTTCCGACTTTGATATCGATTGGCTGGACTTTAAGTTCCATTCTTACACCTTATATGAGTTTTATATTATATTACATCGATAATTTATTTAACTTTTCAAGAAGATTTTGTTTATCCAAGTTATCTACTTTTCATTTATGCTTATTCAAAGCAAATCTTAATGGAATCATATATCGAAAAAGCTATATAAACTTCTGCAGGAAAACAAATCTTAATATATAATAAATGAACTGTACCACGCTTACACATGGAGATCCCTACAAGTGTCCATATCACCCATTGGATGTTTTTTTGTGATAATAATTACCATGTGTGTACATTGATATTATATCACGCTGGGTGGACATTATACTAATAAGTGTTGTAGATCTACATCCAATAAACAAGGATTGAATCTGCTTCCTGCAGGACAGCTTGATGATGGGCATATATTAAAAGCAATATTTGGTAACAAATCCAGATAAATATCGTCGACCATGCCGTTTTTATTTCTTGGTATCGGCATATATGTAAATTATATACTAAATAAAAATGGTTCTATATGGCTGATATGGGGGATTTATATTGTCGTTTTTTCAATGGTTGGACATCCAGAACCTCTTGAAGACAATATAAACCTTGATAAAGGAAGACTTGGAGTAGGAATTGTTACTTTTGCTCTTGGAGCACTCTGCTTCACATTGGTACCTTTCACGATTGTGCAGTGATTCAGGTGTCTGTTGTATAGATTTTGTGTCTCATTATGAAGGTAGATATAGCAACACAAAAACCCAGCAAACTTGAGATTATAAAGACTACAGCAAGGTTGGAATTTAACAGTATTACACCAAGTACCGCAGGTGCTGCAGTTTGGCCGACATACTTCATTGTATTAAACAGTGACACAACACTTCCCATTTCATCATCAGGAGCCACCTGAGTGATAAGTGCGTTTAGCAACGGTTGAACCATCCCAAAACCAACACCAAAAACCAGCAATAACATGAATACCAGTGGTATAGAGTTAGCACCAGACATTCCCACGACTGCAATACCTAGTAAGGTGAACCCAATCCCAAGTATGGTATATTTTGGATATTTTGATGCCAGACGTTTTGCTTGGGATGCAAATATCACCACAGAAGCACCCTCTACACCAAGAGCCAGACCTGCACCCTGTGATGTAAAACCAAAATTATCTTTCAATATAAATGGGACATAAATTACAATTGTGTATAAAAGGAAGAATACTGCAAAACTTAAAAACACTGTATATGCCACTCTGATATCTTTGAGAGACATGAACATTTTTTTAAAACCTGTTCTTTGTTCTGGATTGGCCTTCATGTTCATGGTTTCGGGCAAGACAAGCATTGCTATAAATGCAAGAGGAATAGTCAACCCATAAAACAGGAAGGAGTAATTCCACCCGAAAACTGCAAGGGTTCCCCCAATAAATGGTGCCGACACCGAACCTACGGCTGTGGTCATGCTCATTATGCCCATAGCATGAACTCTTTCAAGTCCATCATAGAGTTCGCCTATCATGGTCATTACCACAGGCACCATGCCTGCAATACCGATACCCTGGATAAATCTGAATACAAGAAGTATTGGAAGGTTTGGTGCAAAATAACCCGCCAAACCAGCTACTCCATTTATTAAAAGACAGGGTATGAGCACTTTTTTGCGACCTATTCTATCTGTCACCACACCTAACAGTACCATGAACAATGCGGTAGAAATCGTATATACACCAAGCACCCATCCAACCGCTTCACGGGATGTATTAAGCGGCTCGACCATTGATGGTAATACAGGCCCCATTAGTGCACCGCCAGCCATACCGAAAAAAGCAACAAGACATATGATAGAAAGCACCAACTCATCCATGAATCCCATTATAATCAGTCCTATCAGTATTGTATTTTAACCGGGATATCATTATTTATAGATCCCTGAATTATCGATAAATATAATATTTATTGGGTAATAAAGTGGCTTCAATTTATACATTTGCCCGGGGAAAGAGAAAAACGGCAAAACTACTGTTTCTGCCAATGTAGCCACATCTCTTGCAGGTGCAAGAAGCCAATTCACAGGTGTTTTTGATCCGGATCAGTTCACCCGTATATTATTCCATGCTTCTGTGATCCAGGGGTTTGTTACAGGAATCGTAGCGGGCCAGATGAGGGAAGGACAGGTGTCAGCAGGCTTAAAGTACTTCTTATTGCTGACCATCATAGCACGGACCACTTTCACCTTCCTTATCTGAGAGCCTTTTCAAGATTTTCGTTTACCTTTTCCCTGATATTCCTGAAAAGGTCTTCTCCCCCAGTATCTATTCCCACAACCAAGGGGCCGAATTCATTCATTTCAAGTACCCATATTGCTTCTGGCATACCCAGATCAAGCCAGTGGACATCACAAACCTTTGTTATGGAATTGACCGCCAGTGCAGCGCATCCTCCCGTATAGGCAAGATAGACACATTTTCCTTTCATTGAATCGGCGACATTGTCCATTCCACCCTTACCTATCAACATTCTCACATTGTGCTTTTTCAGAAGTTGAGGAGTCATTGCAGACATGCGTGCACTGGTGGTCGGGCCGGCTGCCACAGGTTGCCATATTCCAGGTTCCTTTTCCTGAATAAGAGGACCACAATGATAGATAGTAGACCCGTCCAGATCAAAGGGCATATTTTCCAGAGGGGTTTCCAGAATACGTTTATGAGCCTCATCACGGGCTGTGAGGACTTTGCCTGATATGTAAACTATATCACCAATTCTCAAGGGTGATATGTCCTCGATGGAAAGAGGGGTTTTCAGATGATATTCCATTTGCCATTACCTCCAATAACAGCTGTGGCATGCCTGTTGGCCCAGCACTGGATGTTGATAGCCACGGGCAGGGAAGCAGTGTGGCAGTGGGCTGTCCTGATATGTACCGCCAGAGCCGTCGTATCGCCACCTGTACCCATAGGACCAACCCCAAGGGAATTGACTTTTTTCAGCAGAGCATTTTCCTTTTCATCCATGTCATTTACCGGCTCCAGCAAAGCGCACTTGGCAAGCAGAGCGGCTTTGTCAAATGATCCACCAACACCAATACCCAGGATCACAGGCGGGCAGGGCTTTCCCCCGGCATTCCTGACGGTTTCAAGGACAAGACGGTCGATTGAATCACCTTCTGTGGGATTAAGCATTTTCAGTATGCTCATATTTTCCGAGCCTGCACCTTTGGGAACGGCTGTGATCCTCAATTCTTCTGAATTATTTAAATAATATTTTATATCCGGTAACCCATCTCCAGTATTATCCCCACTATTAATACGTGTCAGGGGATGTACGGCATTGGGCCGCAGAGGTACAGCAGATGTGGCCTTCATCACCCCCTCAATAAGAGCTTGTTCAATATCTGGAAGGGGTGAGAGTTTGCGGCCGATTTCCACAAAAAGAATGATAATTCCGGTATCCTGACATATGGGCACAGAATGTCTGCGAGCAATCCCTGTATTTTTCAGTATTGCCTGCAAATGGGAGCGTGCAATCTCACTGCTCTCCTCCTGCTCAGCGTTTTCCAGACAAGCAACCACATCATCAGGCAATTCAGTCTCTGCCCTTTGTATGGCCGAGACTGTTGCCTGCACAATGTCTTCATATTTTATTCCTGATTCCAAGAAAAATCACCTGCATTATAAAAAAAGGAAGATGACTACGCTGCATTATAATTTTCAGACCAGCTGTCACATTCCCTCTTCAAACTGGAATTTGTGCCTGTTCATTTTCATTATCTTTACAAGTGATAACATTACAGGTACTTCTACCAGTACACCTACTACAGTTGCCAGCGTTGCTCCTGAAGTTGCACCAAACAGTATTAATGTGGTGGCTACTGCCAGTTCAAAGAAGTTACTTGGTGCAATAAATGTAGAAGGTGCAGCTTCATAGAAGGGGATTTTCAGTTTTTTTGCGCCATAATAGCTGATTGCAAATATAAAATATGTTTGCACTATGATAGGTATAGCAATCAGGACAATATGTAAAGGATATTTGATTATCATTTCACCCTGAAGAGTGAAAATCAAGACCAAGGTTATAAGGAGTCCCGCGGGTGTAATCCATTCTATTTTATTGATGAGATTGTTTTCAAACCAGCTTAGGCCTTTGCTTTTAATGACATAATGTCTGGTTAACATTGCGAGGACGAGAGGGAGCGCTACATAGAATAGTACAGAATAGAATATGGTCAGTACAGGTATTGGGAAGTCAGTGGTCTGGCCAACAAGAAACGCTCCCAGGGGAGCAAACAATATCAATATAATCAGGTCATTTACAGAAACTTGTACAAGAGCGTAATTGATATTACCGTTTGCTAAATATGTCCATACCAGTACCATTGCGGTACAGGGTGCAAGTCCCAGTATAATTAAACCCGCAATATATTCCGCTTGAAGATTAAGCGGTATAAGACCAGAGAAAAATATACTGATAAATATCCAGGCAATTATGGTCATTGTAAATGGTTTGATTGCCCAGTTTACAAAAACGGTCAGATAAAGAGGTTTTTTATTTTCTTTTACTTTTAGTATTTCTTCAAAACTTATTTTTAACATGATGGGATACATCATGATCAAGAGGACGATTGCAATTGGAATAGACACATTTGCAATTTCATATTGACCAATTGTATCTGCAAATTTGGGGAACAGGGAACCTATTGCAGTACCCAGTACAATACAGATGGCTACCCATATGGACAAATACTTGCTGAAAAAATCAAGTTCTCTTTCTTCTTCCATTGTTTTCACCTGTTATCTGCAGGAATTAGCAATATTGGTTTGACAGTATTTCGGAGGAGGTTTTCGGCAGTACTTCCCAGAAGAATATCCTTTAATGATTCGGTTCCATGTGTGGTTATCATTATCAGGGTGATTCCCATTTCTTCTGCAAGTTCATCCAGTATTTTTGCAGGTTTGCCTTCCTTTACAACATAATTGACTACCAGCTTTTTCTCCAAATCATTACCGATCTCATAGAGTTTATCAAGACTTCCCTTTTTCTTATGTTCAAGTTGAGGCTTATTTTTTGCATTTTCTATAATATGTACAAAGACAACTTCATGGATGACATCTGTCATTTGCCGGAGCATATCAAGTATTTTACTTGAATTATCCGAGAAGTCTAACGGAACCATTACTTTTGAAAACTTTGCAGAACATGCCTTCGCATATAATTCTTCTTCACCGTTTTCAAGTTTATTGTATTTCTCAATGAGCAGAATCTTATCGGACCTTCGGGAAATATAGTTTGTAGTCCTGCCTGTAAGCTTTCCTTTTATAACTCCCGATGTGGTTGCACCCATAACAATACAATCTACGTTTTCTTCATCTGCAACTTTAATTATAGTTTTATTAACATCGCCTTCAACAACATGTGTGACTGTATCGATTCCCATTTCTTCCAGCAGTTGCTTGTATTCAGCAATTTTTTTCTTTGCATTTTCCTCGAACATGGGAGCAAGTCCCTGGGATTTAAAAATGTCCACAACATGCAACAATATAGCTTTCTTCAAGCCTGTGTTTTTCAATTCTGCAATACAGGAGAGCAGTTTCTCACTCTCAATCGTAAAATCAGTAGGTATAAGTATAGTTTGAATCATGTTTTCCCCAAATATTATCTACTTAATAGACAAGGAGATCTTGATATAATATCAGATATCTATTTACAATACGATAATTTATTGGAAATCGATGCTGACTCTTCCGGATTTCTTTGCCAGGGATTCAGACAGAATTCCCATTTCCATCCTGCACACATGTAATATTCCACAGGGCACAAGACAATTGGATGAGCAGTTCAATTCCTGGGCCTTTGATATCACATAATTGTCCTTGATATCAAGTGTCTGATCAATGGGTACTTCCATATGCGACATCTTTTTTATTTTAGCACAATCCGTTTCGATGTCAATAATTATGTTTTTTCCTTCCTTTTTCCCAACAACTTTATGTTCAAATCCACATATGCTTGAATTAATGGTAATTTCAGCCATTCTTTATCTCCGTTGTGTGACAACTAATATATCGAATATCGCTAGTTAATTGGTTGTTATTTCTTGTATATATATGTATTTCAACGAATTTTGAAATACCAGCATGTAAATAGATTTTTTGCGTGTACTTTAATTGATTCATCCTATTTTAAAGAAATTTTTATCTAAACCCTGTAGAGGTACAGACGATCTTGAAAGCTCTTTGGTTGATCGATTCAGTGTGGATAAAGGGGCTACATAAGTATCAAAGTCATGGAGAATTAATCATGACAGAAGAACTGAAATTTTGAAAATGTAAATATGAAATACTCACATAGTGTTATTTAAAATTAAAAACAACAACCTACAAAAATAAATGCAACAAAATACATTTACATTTCTGCCCTAAATGATTCTTGAAAACTGAGAAAATATAGCCGGTTAAAGAGGTAGTTGTTAAATGAAGTTAAAACATGTAAAATATGGATTGGTGCGAGAGGGGGGATTCGAACCCACGAACTCCTACGAGAATGGATCTTGAGTCCATCGCCGTTGGCCGCTTGGCTACTCTCGCACACTTTTTATTGCAGATTTGGTTTGACATTTTCCTGCAACCAGAATATGCAACCTCTAAATAACATGATTTTTTATAAATCTATCGCAGGAGACCTGTAATTGAGACAGCACCGACAACTTGCTAGCCATTCCAATAAGTGCCCTAAAAAGTACATTTTTTATTGCAAGCAGGGACACCTCAATACATCATACAAAATCTATTTTTGCAATAAGTTCCAGGTTCCATATACAGAGGTGGTTTCATGAAACATCCAATATTTCTTTTCCTTATCATTATAGTGCTTGTAGCAGGCTGTATTTCCAACACACCGCAGGAAACAGAAGATGGTGTGCAGGACAATGAGACAGAAACACTGGAATATGACGGTGTTGAACTTACACCGATTGAAGAGCAGCGCAACAATGGCATCAAGGGAACCCAGTATATTGATAGAGAGACCTACACACTCAAAATCAGTGGAATGGTAAATGAAACTACACATACAAGTTATGAACAGCTCGCCTCTTACCCGGCCGTTTCCAGGGTTGTGCCGCTTGACTGTGTAGAAGGCTGGCGCTTTACAGCACTGTGTACCGGTACAGACCCTGCTGGAAGAAGCCGGAGTCAGGACAGGGGTGAACACGGTTATTTTCTATTCAAAAGACGGTTATTCTACATCCCTTTCCCTGAATTACCTGATTGATAACAATATTATCGTTGCCTACAAACTTAACAACGTCACCCTCCCCCCGGGAAAGAGGTTTTCCCCTGCAACTTGTAGCAGAGGGAAAATATGGTTACAAATGGGCTAAATGGATTACCGGGATCGAGGTGACGGACGATGAGAATTATGAAGGATCCTGGAAAAGGCGTGGCTACAATAATGATGCAGATGTGGATAGCCCAAAGTTTCAATAATCATAAATGAATTTCAGAAATTGGAAGGAGACAGAGATATTAAGAATCGGGTGCAAACCATACAATTTGGGACTTTATGTATCTAAGCCTAAATACCTCCGCCTTACTCTTCCAGAATTTACAATCAATCCTCTGTTGCGTTTATACTTCTACAATATAATATACAGAGTATATAGAATAAATATATCACAGAACCACAGGTCAGAACCAATTGTACCTGACATATACTGATACTACCGGATAAGTCTGCAATTTTCGGGAAATAAACTTTTTAAATAGAAACCCTGTCTATTATTAACGATGGGAAAAAATGAGACTAACGATGAGCAAATCTGTGGCTCTCTTGATAAAAACAAAGAAATCGTGCTGAAAGTCGCCAGAGAAGGCTGGAATCCTGTTATAATAGATAAGCACTGTACAGATGATTATCTGATGCATTATGGCGGAGAAAAGCTGGACCGAGAAAATCTCAAGGAATTCATGGGTGCCATACACCATGCCCTTCCAGACCTCCATTTTGAAATAGAAGATATAATAGCTGAAAATGACAAGGTTGTTACACGCTGGAAGGCAGAAGGGACCCATAAAAAAACATTTCAGGGTGTGTTTCCTACAAACCGTAAAGTTAGTTTTACAGGCATAACCATAAGCAGGGTAAAGGATGAAAAGATTGCCGAGGACTGGGAAGAAGTAGACCAGCTCAATTTCACCCAGCAGTTTGGTGTCTATCCCGACAATATATAATTTATTCTATAGCAGGCTACACTATCCTTTGCCCATTTGATTTTAATATAAAAAGATATTAATTCAACCACCTAATCATCACTGGCATAACCATCGGAGAATTCAATTGGACACTACTAACCTCATATTGGCGATATTTTTAGTATACTGGGCTGCAGTTGCCTATCTTAACAAAAAGGGAGTACTGGAAAAGTACAACATATCCGCATACGGCCCCATACTCATGATCAGAACTGTCAGGGGGCTGGCTCTTCTGGATAAACTTGCAAAACCCCGCCGTTACTGGAGAGTATTTGCAAATACCGGCATTGTGCTAATGTTCATAGGCATGTTTGCCATGCTTTTTATTGTCATTCTTTCAGATATCGCGCTTATTTCTTCCCTTACAGAGAATGCAATGCCTCAACCTGGGAAATTCAACGAGGCCCGCAATGTATTCCTGATTCCGGGAGTCAACGAATTTATTCCGCTTACCTGGGGCATCATTGCCCTGGTAATAACACTGGTGGTTCATGAATTTGCCCATGCCATTCTTGCCAGGGTAGAAGATATCAGGGTAAAATCCATGGGAATACTTTTTGCCCTGGTGCCTATTGGAGGATTTGCTGAACCCGATGAGGAGCAACTTTTCGGGGAAGGGAAAGACGAATTTGGAAGTCCTGCAATAAATGAGAAAAAGGCCACCAGAAACCAGCGTGCACGCATCCTGGCCGCCGGAGTGATGTCCAATTTTGCAGTGGCTCTGATTGCTTTTGTTCTCTTTTTCGGACCAGTACTGGGGGCTGTAGCTCCTATGAGCGACACAATGGTAGTGGATGTTAAAGAAGACTCTGTAGCTGATATTGCAGGTATTGAAAAAGGAATGGTAATTACCGGCATCGATGACAGGGAAGTACGTTATGCCAACGATGTTGTAGCCTATTTGAACAAAACAGAAACCGGTTCCACGGTCACCTTGAAGGCAGCCAAAGACCGAGAGATAAGAGAGTATGAACTGAAAGTAACCGACAGGCAGGATACCGGAGATTTTGGGATATATATCAATGATATTGTAGATGGTTCACCTGCAGAAAGAAGTAATCTTGAAAAAGGGATGTTTTTACTTTCCATCAATAATGTTACCACCCAAACCCCTGAAGAGTTTGTCAATTTCATGAATACCACAACTGCCGGCCAGGAAGTGGAAATTGAGGTGAAGACACCCGAGGGAGAAAATGAAATATACACCCTTACACTGGGGCAACACCCGGATGGCAATTCCGAAAAAGGGTTTTTGGGAGTTTATTATGGCACAGATGGAGTAAAAAATATACCGCTAGGACTTTCCATCGGCGAGTACCCCGCCCACGAATATCTGGATATGCTCAAAGGCCTGCCTTCTATGCTTACAGGTGTAGCTGGCTGGGTAATTCTATTAGGTCTGCCCATAATAGGATTTGCAGGAGAAGGTTTCCCCGGCTTTAGTGGCACTTTTGCTCAGTTCTATGAACCTGTTGGATGGGGTGAGCCTCTCGGTGTAGGAATTTTCTGGATTGCCAACAGCCTTCTCTGGATTGGATGGCTGAACTTCTATGTAGGTTTATTCAACTGTCTTCCGGCTGTCCCGCTGGACGGAGGACATGTATTCAGGGATTACCTCCAGTCATTCCTCAAAAGGTTTACAGGGGATGAAATCAAGTCAACCACCCTTGCAGGGACCATAGCAGGCACATTTACAATCCTAATCATATTATCCTTTGTCCTGATGATATTCGGACCCTATATAGTTCATGGTTTCTAAAAACAAGGATGGATGAAAATGAAATTACCGGCCATATGGAGGCGATCACTGTACCATTACCTGGGAATTTTCCTGGGAGTGGTAATCATAGATACGATCATCTTCCTCCTGCTGGTAAATTATGAAGGGCAAACGCAGTTTTCTAATCCTGTAGATGCTCTATATTGGGTAATTACAACTACCACTACTGTAGGTTACGGAGACATTGTATTAACAAGTCCAATTGGCAAATTTTTTACCATCTTCGTAGAATTGAGTGGTGTAGTCATGGTATTTGGTATTTTGATTACTTTTGTCATAACACCGTGGTTTGAAAAAGCCCTGAACATGCCCCTTCCAACAAAAGCGCCGGACTCCTTTTCTTCCCATATAATCATTTGTGGCTACAACCGGTTAATGGAAACGCTTATAGATGAACTTGAGGAGCAGAAAGTCAATTTCATAATCATTGAAGACAATGAAGAGATACTTCGAAGCCTTATTGAAAAAAAGCTACCATGCATATACGGTAAAGCCACAGATGATGAAACACTGGAAAATGCCAGGGTTGGCAATGCTCGCTTTTTGATAGCAAATCGCTCTGATGAAGAAAACGCCAGTATTGTCCTTGCCGCTTCCAGTCTTGCAGATGTTCACATAATAGCAGTAGCCGAAGATTCAGCAAATATCAAATACCTCAAATATGCAGGTGCAAATCGTGTAGTTTCCCCAAAGCTTGTACTTGGCAGGTTCCTGGGAAAAAAAGCACTGGACCCTTATGTAATGGGTCTTGGTGGTGCAACTACATTCCTGGATAAATACAGCATTGTAGAACTTCCCGTATACCCTGCAAGCCAGCTTGTTGGCAAATCATTCAACGAAGCTAATATCCACAAGAAAACAGGAGCGAATATAATAGGAGTAAGGAAAGAAGGTAAATTGTTCCTGAAAGTTGAGGATGAAGAAATAATTAAAGAAAATACTGTACTGCTTGCAACCGGTACAATGGAACATTTGAGTGAATTAAAAGATCTTACAAAATGATAGGTGATCTGGAATGCAAATGGGCCATATAATCGTTCTTGGATACGGGGATGTAGGTAAAAGAATTGTAGAAGTACTTGACGAGAACGACATCCCTTTTGTCATTGTTGATTCAAAAGAAGGGCTTTTCCCAAGACCTGATTTTGAATATATAGTGGGTAATGGTACGGAAGAAGAGGTACTCAAAAATGCAGGTATTGAGAATGCCTCTACAGTGATAATTTGTCTGAATCAAGATACAGATATTATTTTTGCCACTCTTATCTCCAGAGGGTTGAATCCGGAGTCCACAATATATTCCAGAGCAAATTCAGTAGAATCCATTGACAAAATTTACAAAGCAGGAGCGGATTACGTTGCTTCCCTTTCTATAGTTGCCGGCCAGATGCTGGCAAAAATAACTTCTGTTTGTTATGGGACCGGAGGATACTGTCCGATAGAAGACATAATGCTTTATGAAGGAATTGAAATTGAGCGTCATGTCGTGGGTAAGAATATGGAGAATAAGACAATCGGCGAACTTGACCTCTATAATACTCTAGGATGCCGTGTAATCGGCTATATGCAAGGAGATAAGAAAAAGATAGAAGAACTGGATGATGTAGTACTTGAAAAGGGAGATGTCATATCTGTTGTAGGCACACGTGGGGATATTGCCCGCTTCAAAGAAAGATACAAAGATGTAAAGGACAAGTAAGATATAATGGCTGTAGATCCCTTTCTTCTTACAATCCTAATCCTGGGACTTTCCTCCATTTTTGCATTATTGGGAATTGGGGGGGCAGTAATATATGTACCCCTTTTTTACTGGATGGGCATTGACCTGAGAATAGCAATCCCGCTTGCCCTTCTACTCAATGTGACCACAGCCGGTTCAGCTTCATTGACATACCTGAAAAAAAAGATGATTGATTTTCATACTGCAATTCCTTTCCTTATCTTTTCAGTGATCGGAGCACCAATTGGAACACATATTGGCATGAGAGTCTCAGAGGAAACAATTCTCTTTATTTTCAGTATTGTAATCGTTCTTGTCGGATTAAGCATGCTCATTAATGGCAAAAAACAAGCACATATAGCAGAACCAGCAACCCACAGGAGACTGTTTTTGGGATCACTTGTGGGTATTGGGGTAGGAATATCTGCGGGAATGCTGGGTATCGGAGGGGGAACTTTCGTGGTGCCCCTGCTCCTTGGTCTTGGCTACGGGATAAGGGAGGCACCCGCCACTTCATCACTAATTGTGATGATCTCTTCACTGTCCGGCCTTCTCTCCCATCTCAACAATATAGAAATTTCTGGTACTACAATGCTTTTATTTGCGACTGCCTCGCTGATTGGAAGCCAGTTTGGATCCAGGATTATGTACACCTCTAAATGGAATCTTGAAACCCTTTCCAGAAAATATTTCAAAAAAATTTTCGGATTGATGCTGATAGTAGTCGCTATATTGTTGCAATATCGCATCAATTTTTAACTGTGGCTATAGAAAAGTTTAATAGACGTTATCACTATGATAAGGCTGCTTCCTGCGGGCCCGTGGGGTAGCCAGGATATCCTGATGGGCTTCGATGTAACCTGAAAAAGGTGCGAAGATACCCATTGACTCGTGTTCGAATCGCGGCGGGCCCGTTCTGTTTTAAATGGTAGTTGAATATCGGTTACTTATTCATCCAGATTGATCTCAAAACCTACAACCGGTTGCCCAAGCCCGAAATTAAGTATGACTTGCGGATGAATTTCTCCCATTACACCCACCTTTGTGCCATTTACCAGAATATCTGCTCTCCTGCCTTCAATAAATGCAGGGTCTTCTGATGGCTTGACTGAATAAGGGATATTTCGCTCCATCATCATTGAATCAACAATTTCTCTTATTTCCTCGAAATTTGCCAGTGCATGGATAGACATAGCTGCCAGATGCAGTTTATTTGCACAATTTACGATTGCCTCACCGACCTCAAATATGCGCTGAGGTAGTTCATGATGCTGGTTCAGGGAAAGAATTTCCAGCTGATTGGGCAGAAGGGTCGTGCGTATCATTGTCTGATCTTCACTGATGGGATGCATTACAGGTGTCACATCTTCTGTATGTGGCCTTCTCATATTATCAAAATGCACCTTCTCACTGGTAAGAGTGAAAGGCATCACTTCAGAATATCCCAACCCAATCATGATCTCCCTGATATTATCCTGCAGCATGGAAAGGGGATGTGCCTTACCTGTCGTGGAGGTGGAGGGGAATATTGCTTCAATATTGTCAAAACCTACCGAAATTGCAATGTCTTCAATTATGTCATAATTATGGAGGATATCTGCCCTGTAGGGAGGAATTTCTATCTCCACTGCATTGGTGCCTGCAGGTGATGCTGCATAACGCATTCTTCTCAAATGACCTGCTACTTCCTCTGATGTGAAGTCCATACCAACAAGGGATTTTACTTCATCCATTGAAATAATACGTTTTTCCGGTGAGAGATCAGGAGTGATCTTTGATTCCCCATCGGGATTATTAATCTTAACTGATTCAATCCGGCCTCCACGATCGGCTAGTGCAGCCACAACAATGTTGAGGGCTGTATAAACTTCGCCACTCAGGCCTGTTACATCTATGAAAATATCGGTGGTATTTTTGTTCACCATGGTTAGTGTTCCGTTAATTATAGGTGGGAAGGAAAGCACCTGATCATCAGCATCAAGTATAAGGGGATATTTGGAATAGCCTTTAAGGAGATGGGCAAAACGTGTGCCCTTTGGGTGCTTTTCAAGAATGTCGGCCAGGTTCATGGGTTCGGTGAAATCGAGAGGAACAAAATCCACTGATGGGTCGCCACCAATATACTTGAAAGGTGGTTTGACCCCGGAGAGATCATGAACCCCGATTGACACTTTCTTACGGTCTCTGCCCAATCCCCAATGCAGGGATTCCTGCAGATCCATCAGGGATTTTATTGAGGATTCGGTGAATTTGACTCCGCGGACAATAGCACAAGCAAGCACAGGACGGATACTCTTTATATCGTTGTCCAGAAATATTTCAACATCTGAATCGTTAATATTATATTTTACAGGCCCTGTTTCAATATCCATAAAACCCCGCATTGCTCTGGAAACACCTTCAACACTATATAGATCGGGACGGTCGGGGAAGAATTCGATATCAATGGATTTGTCTTCAAGACGTTCGATATCTGCTCCGATCATGGGAACCCTATCTATTATGCTATCCCGGTCAGTACCTGTAAGTTTCTCAAGGTCTTCATAATCCAGTGTTATAATGGGCATGGGGATCTTCCGTAAAGTTGGTTTGTATGCTTGGAAAATGGGTATCTAAGATTTAATGTTTTTCATGGATAGAAGGAGAATATTATCCATAACTATAATAATGATTATAATATTATTACTGATATATATGTACGCTGCATATAGGCTCATAATACCCATAAATAATAATTGATTTCCGGTGACAAAATGAGTGATGAAGATTCCGTAAAAAGGGGTATGGATTATTCAGGCAAGGGAGATAATTCAAAGAACAATAAAAGCTCATCCACTGGCAAGCGAGAAGGACCGGGAGTAATAGAACCAAAACTTTTCAAACCCGGCTCCTTCCGTAAAAAAGAAAAAACTTCTCAAAAAGATACCTTGTTTGTTAAAGAAAAAAAGGATGAAATTATTTTCTCACCTTCCAAAGGTGAAAAAATCATAAGTAGAGAAAATCCATCTGCAAACGAAAATAATGAAGAGCAAAGAATACTATCAGGTGGAGAATCAAATACTTCCGATTCTAAAGAGGATTTGCCAAATATATTCACTCCACATCCAGAAAACGAAACTGCTGACAAAAATATTGATGAGGTACAGAAAAAAACAAATGAAGCCCTTGACACAGAAGACCTAAATGACAACGATATGATGAAAACGTCTTTATCTCAAACTCCTACTGCCACTGATAATACGGAAAATTTACAAGAGGATGAACCAAAAGGAGAAAATAAAGAATCAGGCGAAGAGACTGATTCACAAACTAAAATAAAGACAAGTTTTAAAAATATTAATTTCATCCAGAAAATACGTAATCTCCTCGAAAGAGAAATCGAACCAATAGAACAGTATGACCCTGCTATCCATGGCCCCATTACATATTTTGAAGGGATAGCAAATTATGAAGAAATTGAGAGATATTGGCTTGATGAGCCATTTTGTTTTGTAGTCATTCTTTATAATGAACTCCTCAATGATTATCTGTACCAGATAGTAGAGCCAAAATTGGATGAATTTGAAGAAGTCTTCCTGACAGAGATAAAAGATCGTCTGCGTGATGTTTTACTCGTGGAAAATATTGACAGGCAGGCGGACAAAGAAAAGATACTGGAAGAGAAGATACTGATCATCCTTACGGATTATGCTATTAAATTTACCCCCCTTATGCTGGGAAAAATCATTTATTATATAAAAAGAGATTTTGTCAGGCTGGGAAAAATAGATCCACTGATGTATGACGAAGGGATAGAAGATATATCAGGTAACGGACACGACAAGCCTATTTTTCTCTACCACAAGAAATACAGCAATATTTCCACCAATATCTACTTTGAGGAAGATGAACTCAATTCCTTTATAGTCCAGCTTGCTCAAAAAAGTGGTAAACATATATCTGTAGCCGAACCAATGATAGATGCCACAATGCCTGATGGGTCCCGTATCCAGATGACTCTGGGTACAAGTGTAACCACTCACGGCAGTACCTTCACCATTCGTAAATTCAGTGAAACTCCTATTACACCAATTGACCTTCTTGAGTGGGGCACCTTCTCTTCGGCAGGAATGGCATATCTGTGGTTGTGTATTGAAAATAATAAGAGCCTAATATATGCTGGAGGGACGGCTTCAGGTAAGACTTCATCATTGAACGCAGTCTCCTTATTCATTCCTGAAAAGGCAAAAATCGTTTCCCTTGAGGATACAAGAGAACTTAAATTGCCGCATATTAATTGGATACCGGGAGTTACCAGGGATTCATTTACAGCAGATGAAAGGGGAGCTGTTGATATGTATGACCTGCTGAAGGCGGCTTTGAGGCAAAGACCGGAGTACCTGCTGGTAGGTGAGGTCAGAGGCAAAGAAGCACTGACATTGTTCCAGGCGATGTCTACAGGCCATACCACATTTTCCACCATGCATGCTGATTCGGTGTCATCGGCAATTCACAGGCTGGAAAATCCTCCTATAAGTGTACCCAGGAATATGATCCAGGCTCTTGACATAATGAGTATTCAGGCACAGACATTTTCAGCAGGTAAACGTGTCAGGAGAAACCTGAAGCTTGTGGAGATCACCGACATAGATCCAAATACCCGCAATATTCGAACCAATGACATATTTACGTGGGATTCATCTGCTGATTCCTTCAGGCATACCGGTAAATCCAAAGCATTGAACGATATAAAACTACAAAGGGGCTGGAAAGAAGAAGATATAAAGCGAGAACTGCAAACCCGGCAAAATATACTTGAATATATGCTGGACAATGGTATCCGGGATTTCAAAGAGATTGCTACCATCATTAAAGAGTACCAGGCAACACCTGAAAGGACCCTTACCAGATTTGGAATGGATCAATAAATGGTGGGATAAACTTGGATGGATCAAAAGATGGAGAAGATGACGCCACAGTTGAGCCCAATGTAATCGGGGAATCTACGAATCCTGTCAATAAGACATCCCGCCTGCCTCAAACCAATAAAATATCGCACAAACAAAAAATAATAAATTCTTCCAGGCATCTGAAGACACGTTTCAAATTAAATGGAACAAGCAATTCAGAAAAAGATTATGGTCAAATTCTTTTTGAACTTGCCAGAAAAATTCCTTTTGCCCTTCTGGGAGAGAGGGTAAAGAAAAAAGGTGACAGGTATTCAAGTCTCCAGCTCCAGCTAAAACAGGCACGAATTCCTGTGTCTTATGAAATGTATGTATCAGCAGGGATATTTTATTCTGTTGTTGCCGGGGTTTTCGGGGCTTTGCTGGGACTTTTATGCGCATACCTCATAGTCACAGTCATAGGATTACCCGATCAGCTAACCGGCATCCAGATCAATTCATCGTTTGTATGGTTGCTGGCTTACAGGGATATTATAGTAGGTTTTTTTATTGTTATTTTCCTGGCACTTGTGTTGGGAGGTATAACTTATGTCCTTTTCATGTTTTATCCTGCATTCCAGGCTGGCGAGAGGAAAAATAATATCGATCAACAACTCCCCTATGCAGTAACTTTTATGTATGCATTAACAAGGGGCGGGATGAATATCCTGGATGTATTCAAAGCCCTTGCAAAAGCGGAAGATACCTATGGGGAAGTGGCTGTCGAAGTCGATACCATTGTAAAGGATATGGAATATTTCGGCAACGACATCAGAACAGCACTGACAAATATATCCAGTACTACCCCTTCAGACAGGTTTCAGGATTTGATATACAATCTTGTTACAATTATAGATAGTGGAGGAGATATTGCAAAATATTTCCAGGATAAATCAGACCAGTACTTGCAGAAAAGTATGGTGGACCAGAAAGGTTTCCTGGAAACACTGGCATTGCTTTCTGAATCATATGTAACCGCATTTGTGGCCGGCCCACTGTTTATAATAATAATGGGAATAATGATGATCATTATGGGTTCCGGCTCAAAATCAATGGTATATGCAATCATATATGCTGTCCTACCCATCGGTTCCCTAATGTTTGTTGTTATGATCAGCATAATAACACCTGGCGAGCTCGGGGAACCAAAGTTACTCAAGACCAATGATACATATGATCATGGAATTCCCGAAGTACCTCTACACCTCCAGCCTGTTTATGACGAAAAGGGGGATGTTATAGATGAAAATGAGGAAAAAGTACAAAAACGCGGATATTTTGAAAGTTTCATTAAATCAAAAAAAGGCCTTCAGTATAAGAAATATATAAAGAATCCTTTAAAGCCAATGCTGGAAAAGCCCGAATATACACTGGTTATAACGGGTCCGATTGGTGTATGCATAATAATAATTCCTCTCCTGCTCAATATGAATGATGGAGGATTACCCTCCGGGATAATTGATTTTATTGATGATTATCTTGTATTTGGATTTTTTGCAGCAGTTGTTCCCCTGACAATATTCTATGAGAAGAAAAACCGGCGCAAGAAGAAACTGGAACAAAATATTCCTGACCTGTTGAAAAAACTGGCCAGTACTAACGAGACCGGGATGACCTTACAGGATTCAATAAAGCTTATGTCAAGAAAGGAAACTGATACTCTCAGTAAGGAAATAAAAAAGGTATGGAGGGATATTTCCTGGGGAGTAAACATAAATGACAGTCTTATCAGGTTTGCAAACCGACTGAGGACCCAGGTTGTGGCAAGGTCATTTACCCTTATTACCAAGGCCAATGAGTCCAGTGGAGATATAGGTCAGGTTTTACTCGTAGCATCCCGTGATGCATCATCTGAACAGGATATGAAACGGGAACGTTCAATGAGCATGATGATTTATATAGTAATTATCTACATTGCTTTTTTTGTTTTTGTAGGTGTGATCTATGTAATATCCACTACCTTCCTGACAGAAATGGCATCTGCAGGTGCGAAAATGGCTTCTTCGGGAACACAGGCAAGTTTCCTTTCGAGTTTTAACCTGGATGAGTATACGAGATTGTTCAAACATGCCTGTCTGATACAGGGACTGAGTTCCGGCCTGATGGCAGGTGCAATGGGTGAAGGGAAAGTCCTTGCCGGATTGAAACATTCAATAGTGATGATGACAATTGCATATGTTATCTTTACTTTATTTATATGAAGATGAGGAAAACTATGAAAATTGCAGGAATTGACGAAGCTGGCAAAGGACCGGTAATCGGACCAATGTGTGTTGCCGGTGTTATTATGGATGAATCAAACATAAACGCCCTGAAGAATCTGGGTGTGGCAGACTCAAAAAAACTGTCTCCTAAAAAAAGGGAAAATCTCGCCCGCCAAATACGTAAATATGCAGAAGGGATATTTATTCAGGAAATCGAAGCCTGCCAAATAGATGAGTTACGCAACATAATGAGCATGAATGATATCATGATAAGAGGGTTTTCTAGTGTCCTCGAAAACCTGAAACCCGATCTGGCATATGTAGATGCTGCAGATGTAAACGCAGAAAGGTTTGGCAAGAAACTTCTTGCTGCATATGAAAATAAACATGAAGGAGAAAAAAAACCGGAAATTGTTTCCGAGCATCGTGCCGATGACATATACCCAATAGTATCTGCAGCCTCCATTATTGCAAAAGTCAGAAGAGACGAGCTTATAGGAAATATCAAAGAATCTATCAATGAAGATTTTGGAAGCGGTTATCCATCAGATCCCAAAACCAAAAAATTCCTTCAGGAATGGATGGATAAAAATGGGAATTTACCCGATTTTGTCAGGCATTCCTGGAAAACCGCTGCAAAACTAAAAGCAAGCAGATGATTATTTCCAGCCGGCTTCAACCATCGACTTAAACATCAAAAGACCATCATCAGAACCTATAATTGTCTCCGATGCTCGTTCGGGATGTGGCATCATACCCAGTATATTACCCATTCTATTTGTGATGCCTGCAATGTTATTACGTGAACCGTTTGGGTTGACAGCTTCGGTTGGATTGCCTTTTTCATCTACATATCTGAATACAACCTGTTTATTATCTTCCAGCTGCTGCAGGGATATGTCATCGTGGTAGTATTTGCCATCCTTATGGGCAATCGGGATGCGGATTACCTGACCCTTTTCATACATTGAAGTAAAATGTGTATTCGTATTTTCTACCTTCAGGTATGACCATTCACATTTGAACTTGGGATAACTGTTTGTTGTAAGGGCTCCATCCAGCAGCCCTGACTCAGTAAGTATCTGGAAACCGTTGCATATTCCCATAACTGGCTTGCCATTGTCAGCCAGTTTTCTCACAGATTCCATGATAGGTGTTCTTGAAGCAATAGCACCTGATCTCAAATAGTCACCATATGAGAAACCACCCGGGATTACAACAGCTTCATAGCCATCGAGTTTCTCTTCTTTATACCAGACAAGTTCGGCATCAATTCCAAGTACATTCTGCAAGACATGCAGGACATCATTATCACAATTGCTTCCACCAAACTGTATGATGGCAACGGTCATTCTATTTCCCTCAGGTCAATCGAGTAATCGTGAATTATAGGGTTTGCAATCAGTTTCTGGCACATTTGGTCAACAAGTCCGCGTGCATTTTCTTCTGATTCTGCATTAAGTTCAATCACATACCTTTTGGTGCTTTTAACACTCTCTGTATTATAACCCAGGTGTCCCAGAGCACGCTTGATAGTAGTTCCTTCAGGGTCCAGCATACCGGCCTTTAGATTGATGGTGACTTCTGCCTCATATAGCATATTAATCCTCAGCTGTGATTGTAAAGTAATCCAACCCTAGACATAAATGATGTGTTATATAATCTCTTCTATAGACGCTGTTTTGCCTCCATAACCCGCTGTATAAAAGTAATATGGGTCAGGATTGCAATAAGTGCAAGTGCTTGCAGGAGGAAACCTGAAAGTGCGCCGAGTATCAGAATTATAATTCTTTCAGATCTTTCTGCCACCCCTATATCAAGTTTGGATGCACCTGCTGCTTCGGCACGGGCGCGTGTGTAACTGACAAGATATGAGCCGATCATTGCAAAGATACACCAAATCCATCCTTCTATAAAAAATCCGGTACCTTGAATTGTGTTGTTTACAAAACCATAAATCAAACCTGCGAAAACAATAGCATCTGCATAACGATCACATACCGAATCAAGTACCCCTCCAAAAGCCGATGTTGTACCACTGGCACGTGCAACGGCCCCGTCTAAAATATCAAGTACTCCTCCAAGAATTAAAAAAAGGGCACCATATAAAAGATAGCCTTTTGCGAATTCGAAAGCTGCCAGAAAACTTACAAAAAGCCCAAGATATGTGATTACGTCGGGGGAGAAGGGGATTCTGGATGCAAATGGCAATACATAATGACGTATGGAGTTTTTTAAATTACCAAGTATTTCCATCCCTCTTCATAAATTGGTAGTATCCAAGTATTTCCATCCCTCTCCATAAATTGGTAGTATAATCGTAGAGATATTGGGATTCCACATATATAAAATTAAACACAAATAATGGGTACTTAGTAATTGGATGTTTGTTTTTTTTGCTGATTAAGCAGGGATATAGCCTTTTTCAGGTAATTTTTTGCTTCTTCACATTCAGGATCAAGATTTAATACATGAGAAAAACATCGTGTTGCTTCACCATATGCCCCTTTTAAGAAATATGATACACCCCTACAGTTCCACAAAATAGTCCTCTTTTCAGCAGAATCAGTTTCCCTGATATTAATATGTCCATAACAAATAAGGGCTTCATCATATTTCTTTATAGTACACAACATCATTCCTTTATTCAGCCATGCATTATCATAATCTGGATCAATCTCGGTAGACCTGTCAAAGCATTCAATCGCTTTTTCTGGCTATTTCAACTAGGAATAAACTATGCCTTTATTGTACCAAATATCGGGATTATTCCCATTAAGTTCAAGAGCATTATCAAAACAACGAATAGCTTCCTGATATTCTGTCAGATCGCTGTGGGCGATGCCTTTGTTCGTCCATACAAGGGCAATCGCTTCATCATCCCAGATCAAAGAATCTTTTTCCACTTCGAGAACGCGTGAGTAGCAGCGAATCTTGTCTTCAGGATATTCGGCGTGAAAACCAAGCTGAAACCATTTTTCTGCCGCCATTCCTTCCATTTATAGTATGCTCCTGAGCACGCCAGATATTAAGTATAAGTAAAAGTATAAGGTTATTCGAAGTATAAAATACTTATTATCTATTACATATAATCATCCAAAAAGGACATCACGAAAGTTCAACTTTATAGAATTTACAACCATAATCATTGTTGAACCATATATCCACTGCAGTCTATTATCATACTTTTCTGAGATACTGACGTGATAGAACTGGCAAATTTATATCCTGCGCCTTTCTTACAGGAAATTGTGGGGAAATAGAAAACTATAAATTTTTTGGCTCCATTATATAAAGCAAAAATGGAATTATGAATAGACATTCAATCACTGATTCGACTTTAAGAGGGAGAGAATCAGGATAAAAAATATATTCATAGTACAAAACATCATCCATAAATGGGGGGGAATTAAATGGATTTTCATCAGGAGGATATTACTACAATACATGATTTTTGCATTGATGTCAATAAACTTGAAGAAAAAATTAAACAACTTGAACAAAAACGACCTGCTTGCCTGATCATACCGATATTATACGAGGAAGTCGAAAAACTTCCTCTCCAGCAAATCGTGGAGGCACTAAATAAATGCGACTGTATTAAACAGATAATTATTCCAATGGCAGCTGATAATCCTGAACAATACCGAAAAGCTGCACAATTTTTCAGCCAGTTAAAAACCGACCATATGCTCATATGGTGTAATGGCAAAAGGGTCCAAAAAATCATTGATGATATGAAAGAGATTGATCTTGACCTTACAGGGTTCAGGGGTAAGGGCATGGATGCCTGGCTGGGCCTGGGTGTTGCCAGCCTGAATTCTTATGCAATTGCCCTGCATGATGCGGATATTGTCAATTACACATCTGCCATTCCTTTAAAGCTTTTTTATCCCATAGTCAGTCGTGATCTGAATTTCTTTTTCAACAAAGGTTATTATGCAAGGATAAACCAGGACAAAAAAACTATGCATGGACGTGTTTATCGTCTTTTTGTCCAGCCCCTTATGAATACCCTGCACAAAGAACGTTGGTGTGATTCAGATATCCTGGACTATTTCAGATCTTTCCGCTACACCCTCTCCGGCGAATTTGCAATGACAAGCGATCTTGCACTCAATATAAGAATCCCGGCAGACTGGGGACTTGAAGTCGGATTACTTGCAGAAGTCTACAACAATGCCACTTTCAAGAGAGTATGCCAGACAGATCTTGGGTTTTACGATCACAAACACAAAGAACTTGGTCATGACCGCACTGAAGGCCTCTGCAAGATGACCGGCGATATTTTCTCAACGCTTCTACGTATAATCACGGAATCATCAACCACCCCCATATCCCATTCACTCTTGCATAGTATACAGGTGAAATATAAGAGAAGGGGGCAGGACATTATAAGAAAATATTATACTGATGCTCTTTTCAATGGCCTCAACTTTAACCGTCATGAAGAGGAAACCTATGTGGATATGTTCTCAAAGGTCATCATGAAATCCGGGGAAGAATATATTGATAAACCCCATAATATGCTGTTGCCAGACTGGACAAGGGTTCTCTCCGCAATACCTGACCTAAGGGAACAAATCTGTTATGCAGCACGCGAGGATGCCAGGGAATTTTATGGTAACGTTTTTTGAGAGTTAGATGAAAGATTGAAAAGGTTTAAATAACAAATACAGCGCAATATCATTGCCATAATATCCCAGAAAGTAGCAGTCATACCACCTTTTTACGTTATGGAGGTACTGGAGAGGGCCCAGCAGCTCGAAGCAGAGGGGAAAAGTATTATTCATCTGGAGATTGGAGAACCGGATTTTCCCACTGCTCCCCATATATGTGAAGCTGCCCATATGCCCTCGATGCCTGCAATACAACCTACACACATAGTCAGGGATACCCGAACTCAGAGAGGTAATCACTGACGACTACAACACACGTTTCAACCTAGACCCTTCACAGGTAGTTATCACTTCTGGTACAAGCCCTGCCCTTATGTTGAGTTTCATGGCGCTTGTTGATGAAGGGGTAAAGGTAGCGATGTCCAATCTATGCATGTTATCCCAATTTCGTCAAAGCCATTGGAGGCAAGGCAGTCCTTGTTTCTACAATGGAAATAAGTTTACCGGGAATTCACTTGAATTCAGCAGGCAGATTCTGGAAAAAACCGGAGTTACCACATCGGGTATCGACTTTGGGTCCGGTGGAGAAGGCCATGTGATATTCTCGTATGCCAACAGTTTAGGAAATATCGAAAAAGGAATGGAAATACTTGATGCTTTCCTTAACGGGCAATCTTGCTTTTCTGGCGCTTACGCAGCATCTTTTCAGTTTCGATCACAAAGAACACAGAACTGGCGATTATTACTATAATTACCCAGTCAACCAACCTTAAAGGTGCTGTGTCAAGGATACCATTAATCAATGGGTTATAGGTTATCAGCAACTGTAGCAGGACAACCACAATCACCCCGGCCAACATTGCCATGTTAGAAAATAGCCGGTCAAATATATTTTCATAAATAGATTTTGAACTGAAAAGATAGAAGATCTCAAAGAATACAATGGTATTCAACGCAATGGTCTGTGCTGTAGCTACCGGGGTTTTCTGGTTGTTAATCTCAAAGAAGAACAAAAGGAATGTTGCTGTTACCATCAGCAGGGCAACTAAAACAATTCTTTGCTTGATAACCGGCAGTAAAAGTGGCTCTTCGGGAGGGCGTGGATGTCTTCTCAATAACAAGGATTCCTTCGGTTCAAAAACGATGGGTACACCCAAACCGATTGCTGTTACAGTATTAATCCACAATATATGTAGAGGCAATAGAGGAGGATTGGTAATTCCCAGCAGCACTGCAGCCATTACAGCAAGCCCCTCGGCAGCATTGGTGGGCAGCATCCATAAAATAACCTTCTGGATTTTGTCGTAAACATCCCTGCCTTCCTCCACAGCATTTACAATGGAAGCAAAATTGTCATCCGCAAGCACCATGTCCGAGGCTTCCTTGGCAACCTCTGTACCGGATTTGCCCATTGCAACTCCTATATCTGCCCTTTTGAGGGCTGGTGCATCATTTATCCCGTCTCCCGTGACGGCCACAACCTCTCCCTGCTCCTGCAGCAACCTGACAATACGAGATTTATTTTCCGGGGAAGTACGCGCAAAGACAGAAACATATTCTAATTTTTCATGCAGGTGCTCATCCGACATGCTATCAAGTTCTGAACCTGTAAGTACACCTTCTGTGGTTATACCGAGTTGATTTGCGATACTGTGACCTGTGAGTCCATGATCCCCCGTTATCATGATTACACGGATACCGGCTGTTTTGCATTTTTTGATAGCATCCCTGACCTCTTCCCGGGGGGGATCACGCATTCCCTGCAACCCCAGAAAAATAAGATCGTCAATATCCTCTTCCTTTACTTCTTCCCTGTCAGATCCCACTTCCCGGTATGCCATGGCAATAACACGCAGGCCTTCAGATGCCATGTTTGAAGCAACTTCAAGTATTTCAGTCGGATCAAAAACCTCCTCATCTCCGTATTTAGAGGAGCACATCCTGATTATTGTTTCCGGTGAGCCCTTTACAAAAATTATATTGGATTTTTCATCCTTTTCATGCAGAGTTGCCATAAATCGTTTTTCGGATTCAAAGGGCAGTGAATCAATACGAGGTAAATGGAAAGATGATGCTTTCAAAGCGGATACCAGTAGTGCCCCTTCTGTGGGATCACCAACCACACCTCCTTCTTCACGCAGATACGCATCGTTACACAGGAAACCTGCCTTGAGGGTCTCCATCAAGGAACCATAATCATGAGGGGAAACTTGCACTCCTTCACTGGCAAAGGTCCCTTTGGGCAAATAACCTTCACCTGTAACATCAAACCACCCTTCTGAGGTATATATTGTTGTTACTGTCATTTGATTCATAGTCAGGGTGCCTGTCTTATCGGAGCATATGACAGTAGCGGATCCCAGTGTTTCCACTGAAGGCAGGTTTCTCATTATGGCATTCTTTGAGGCCATGGATTTTACCCCTATGGCCAGTGATATGGTGATAAGAGCTGGCAAACCTTCAGGAATGGCCGCCACTGCAAGACTAACTGAGGCCAGGAAAATTTCCAGATATTCAAAGCCCTGCAGACGTCCAATAATAAATGTCAGGACCGAAACAAAAAGGATGACAACAAACAGTAATTTGCTCAGGTGATTGATAGTGCGTATCAGTGGAGTAGAAATACTTTCCGATTCCTTGATGAGTTCTGAGATCTTGCCTATCTCGGTACGAGGGCCGGTTGCCACCACCACACCATATCCAACACCCTGTGTTACAAGAGTGGCTGAAAAAGCCATGTTTTTCTGGTCTGCAAGTGGTACGTCCTCACCGGAAATGGCTGTAGTATTCTTTTCAACCGCCATGGATTCGCCGGTAAGAGCTGATTCATCGATACGCAGGTTCTTGGTCTGGAAAAGCCTTACATCGGCAGGCACCCTTGCACCGGCATCAAAGAGCACCACATCCCCTACCACCAGTTCCCGACTGGGGATGACTTTGCGCTGTCCATTGCGAAGTACAGTAGCTTCGGGACGCATCATCCGGGCAAGGGATTCCAGAGCGTTTTCAGCCTTTTTTTCCTGCACAAAACCAATTATTGCATTAGCCAGGACCACTCCGGCAATCACAGCAGTATCTGCATATTCTTTTAAGAAGAAAGTGACTATTGCAGCAGCGATTAACACATAGATCAATGGGCTTGCAAATTGTCTGGCAAAAAGATACAGTTGACCATGTTTCTTTTTTGCCTCAACTTCATTGTATCCATAGGTAGATAAGCGGAAAGATGCTTCATCTTCACTTAAGCCTTCCTTATTGCTTTCAAGGAGAGAAAAGGTCTCCTTTAAACTAGCACGATACCACTTAACCTCCCCATTCATAAAAAAGAATGGATTTATGGATTTAAAGTTTTTGTGATTGAATTAACGTCCCCAGAAATCCCCATCTGGATATCGGGTGTAACATCTTCATCAATGTTTGTATAAGTAACTGAAATATGCACCATGATGAAATATAATAGGAGCAAATATAATCAAACAGGGTGTGAAGATGGTTAAAAGACAAATTGAAAGTGTACTTATAGAAATTCCAAAAGGAAGCCGAAATAAATATGAGTATGACAAGGAAAAGGAAATGATAAAGTTTGATAGGATGCTTTTCTCTTCGATGGTCTATCCCTGTGATTATGGTTTCTTTCCCGACACACTCGCCCTTGATGGGGATCCTTTAGATGCACTGGTATTAACATGGGAACCTACATTCCCCGGTTGTTTGATAGATGTGCACCCTGTTGCACTATTTGATATGATGGACGAGAAAGGCAGAGATGAAAAGATACTATGTGTTCCGGAAAGTGATCCCTTGTGGATACACATAGAAACAATAGATCAAGTCCCACCTCATCTTTTAAAGGAAATTACCCATTTCTTTGAGACGTATAAAAATTTAGAAAATAAAGATGTGGAGATAATCGGCTGGAAAAGTCTGGGAAATGCAATCAATGTAATTAAAGAATCTAAAAACAGACACATAAACCAAAGGTAACTTTCTGCAGGTAATCCCTATTAACCCTTAAACTTAGTTAAAAATAGAAAGACGCTGAGGGGGAGATTCGAACTCCCGAGGGGTCAAGCCCCACAAGCTTTCCAGGCTTGCGCCGTACCGCTAGACTACCTCAGCAAATATGATTTCATGTACGCTGCATACGTTTTGCATTCCAGCGACTCGGATAAACATCGGCATCCATTATTACTCTTTCGGTGATAGCAGCAATTCCGCTGGATGAAGCCAAGATTTCAGAGGAGTCCATTGATGCTTTTGCAAGAGCAACAACTTCACCTTTCAAACTAAAAACGGCAACATCACCCTCTTTTTGGACATCAGAATCGAGACCGACAATACCCGGTACTGTTAGTGCCGCCCCATGACAAATCGCACTCACGGCGGAATCACGGATTGTGATGTGCGGCAGGTGTACAAGAGCTTGCTCCATTGGTCTGATAATACGACGCAAGTGCTCTTCATCACCATTTTCCTGCCAGAATACAAAAGCGTCTTTCAGGTCATGCAAAGTGACAAGTGATGACTCATCAAATGGTCCTGTGCCAATCCTTCTGAGCTGTTGCATATGGGCCCCACAACCAATCACAAGCCCGATATCATGACAGAGTTTGCGTATATAGGTTCCTGCCTCACATCTAACCCTGAAAAGGACAAGATTGTCTTCAACTTCCAGCACATCCAGGGAATAGATATTGCGTGTCCTGATAGCACGCTTGACAGCCGAAACTACAGGAGGGGTCTGGTATATAGGACCGGTAAATTCATCGCAGACCTTCCGCACACGTTCTTCAGGAACATTTACATGGAGGCGCATAAGACAGATGTATTCCTTGGCTGAAAGGCGAAGTGCTGAGACCGCTTTTGTTGCCTTACCCAGCATAATCGGCAATACACCTGTCACCCGTGGATCCAGTGAACCTGAATGCCCTGCTCTGGGGAGTTCAAGCATATCCCTGACCCACGCAGTAACCTCATGACTTGTAGGCCCGGCGGGTTTGTCAAGGTTTACCACTCCCATTCTGATGTAAAAAGAGAGAGGACGTTTAATAGGAGGAAAACCATATGACGGATTTGTATGAGCATTTGCCTTGAGAATATATTCCCTTTGTCGGGTTAAATCGTAATCAACATTAATATTATTCGTTAAAAAACCCACCCAGATTATCAATTGCAGTCTTTAATATATCACATATCTGGTATTGGTTCCAGCGGTTTGACTCGATCACCATATCATAGATAGAAAGGTCATTTATATCTATATCATAAATTTCGCGATATCTCAAAGCTTCGGAAGATTCCCTTTCTATTGTTTCGTTAAGTTTTGCTTCAAAAGAAGAACCTTCACGCCCGACGATACGTTCAACACGGACCTTACGGGATGCTTTGAGCCAGATACACAATGCTTCATCGCCTGCCATATGACCGGCCAGCCTGCCCTCCAGAATAATGTTATCCCGGCTTAAAGCAATATCTTGCTGCCTCTCATCAATCATTTTATCTATTACAGGATCAGATTCGGCAAGTTTTCCAAATTCACCCAGACTCATAGAATGCTCTTTTGCAAGGTTGCGGAAAACGTCACCTGCTGAAATCATTTCGATGGCGTAATATGAGGCAAGCATCCGGGAAACGGTGGTGGTTCCACTGCCCGGAAGACCGCTTATCGTAACAAGCATTCACGCGCCACCGATATCCAGAGCCTTTCGTACAACCTGACTGATAGCCAGAGAAGTGATAAAATACCAGAATATCCAGTACTGGATAGGCCCGATTATAGTATTTGTCAGAAGGGTCTCACCCATGAAGGGAAATGTAAGAACAGCATTCCCATGCTGACTTATGTAGTAATAGGCCCACATGAAAAGTGGAAGGGAAATGATACTAATATAAGCCATTGGTTTGAACTGCTGCTTGGACATTTCCATCTGATCAGACATCATTTCCTTGCGCTGCTCATCCAGTTTACTTATCATATAATTGTTCTGGGATAACTGAGCCTCACGATACTCCTTCTGGAACGCTTTCATACGCTCCTGGGTATTGCGCATAAGTTCCCAGTCAATAGTATATTTCTGGATAAGAGAAGCATAAAGAGCAGTAATGGAAGCCATAATAAACAGCATAACATGGAAATTACTTTCACCTATCAGCATGATGATAGGATTCATAATAATTCCGACAACGGACCCAATTATTTGTCTACCTTCTTGCCCAACTAGCATAATCCCTAGCATGAGGGATACACCCACAGCTATGACAAACCTTTCAAGCAGCTGTTTTAATTTTTCATTTTCCAAGGCAACCATCACCGACATTTTTCATTTACTTCAATTAACATATTTATCAAGGACACCGCGAATATCATCAAAGACATCCTTTATGTCCTTTTCGCCATTGATATTTACCACTAAATCCTTTTCATTATAATAATCTATCAATGGCTGTGTCTTGGCTTTATAAGACTCTAAACGCTGACGAATTACCTCTTCCTTATCATCATCACGCTGATACAATTGTCCTCCACAAGAATCACAGACACCTTCAGCTTTTGGGGGATTGAACTTAATATGATAACTTTCACCACATTTACACATGTAGCGACCGGAAAGACGTCCTACAAGTTCTTCATCAGGAACATCAATATTCAGCACTACATCCAGTGGCATTCCTATTTCATCAAGGATACCATCCAATGCATCAGCCTGTGGTATTGTACGAGGATAACCATCCAGCAAATAACCTTTCTTACAATCAGGCTCTGCCAGACGATTTTTAATAATACCAATCAGAACTTCATCGGGTACAAGTTCCCCTCGATTCATATAGTTTTCTGCCTCTTTCCCAAGTTCGGTACCTTCCTTTACATTTGCCCTAAGGATATCCCCTGTAGAGATATGGGGAATATCATAGTATCTGGAAAGTTCTTTGGCCTGGGTACCTTTACCGGCACCCGGTGGCCCAAATAAAACCACATTCATATTTTTTGCTCCCTCATATCAATCCTGTCCGAAGAAAGACCGCATCATAGGATGCATTTCCATCATCTGTTCGGAAGCAATGTCTTCATACAGCCTGTAAACAATACTCACAGTCAACAGAAGCCCTGTACCACTTGCTCCACCAATGGTACCAAGCAAACTGGCAACCAGTGTCAGGACACCGATGAATGCACCACCGATTATCGTAACCTTTGGTATATAACGGTCCATCACTTTCTCAATACTGCTGATATTCCTCCTGAAGCCAGGAATTTGCATACCCGAATTGAATACCTTCCTTGCTGTTGGTTTGGCACCCATGCCAGTGGTTTCAATCCAGAACAATGCAAAAATAATACCACCAACAATCAGGAAGGCTGCATCTATAAGCACATGAAGACCTATCTGCCAGAGTGCAGGGGCAGTCACACCATAACCTGTGAATGTTTCCTGTACAAGAGAAGGAATCCAATCATAAGGGCTGTTAATAGGTGCCAGATAATACATTACGCCATTTATGGGATGTGAACCTGAATATTCTCCGAGGAACGTAATACCTCGTCCTGCAAGCAGAAGGCCGATGAGCTGTATGTTCGCCTGTAGAGCCCTAACAAGAATCATCGGCAGAACTGAAGCATAGATCAGTTTTACAGGAAAACGACCTCTTGCCCCTTTCACAGAACTATGTGCAAGAGGAATTTCAATACGAGTACTTTCTGTATATACAACCAAGAAGAAGATTGCAACTGTACTGATTAGTGCCAGGATACCTCCCTGTATCAGGATGAACATTAAGCCGTCACCCGAGAAAAGATAATCTGCTCCTACATTCTGAATTATATATATCCATTTTGGAATAATACCTGAGGGCAATCCGGATGAATCGGGTACCCAGTTAATTAAACCGGTCACAATCTGCTGCGAAACTCCCGCAACAATAAAAAGACCTACACCGGATCCAATACCCCATTTGGAAACAATTTCGTCCATAAAGAGGATCAATACTCCACCCACACATATCTGGAGGAATATCAGGAATGTAATTACTCCCAGACCCACTCCCAGAGATGCGGCAATACCAGCATCGGGTTGAATATAACCTCCAAGAATCTGAGGCAACGCCTCAAGGACAATCATAACAAATACAAGGAATTTTTGTGCACCCTGGAAAAAGGCTTGATCCCGGGGATCTGACATATCAAGTTTTATAATATCTGCACCGGTGAGAAGCTGAAGAACAATGGATGCAGTAACAATAGGCCCAATACCAAGAAGCATCAAAGAACCAGAAGCTCCAGCAAAGAAAGCCCTGTATTGTTCGAATAGGTCAATGGATTCCGAGGAAAGCCCAAACAGAGGTACATTTGCAAGAGCAAAGTACAGCATGAGGATCCCCAGAGTCCACAGCAGTTTATTCTTGAAGTGAATATGCCCTTGTGGACTTGCCACAGCAGGTAATCTGTTAAAAAACGGTTCTAAACTTTCCTTAAAGCTCATCAATTACACCTTTTGCTGGGTTCCAATATTGTAATATATAAATGTAAATATATCGGACAGGTTAATAAGAGTAATGTCATTTAGACATTACTCTTCTATAGCAACACATGATCCGCCGGCTTCCTCGATCTTTGATCGGGCAGATCCGGAAAAACTGGATGCTGTAATTTCCATTTTTTTGTTAACCTTTCCTGAGCCCAGAACTTTTTCAATTTCCAGGTCTGCAAGATTGATTTTATAGATATCATCCTCAACATTTGCAAGACCATCCACTACAAGCTGGTCTGCAAGTTCATCAAGTTCACCCACATTAACAATGGAGACTTCATGAATTGATTTTAAAGGACGTTTGAATCCATACTTACCGTGAGTGTAACCACCCTGGAGTGCAAGGACAAAGTGGTGATTGACTTCCCCACATCTGCCACGCCCACCGCGGTTTCCAGCACCACGTCTGTTTTTGGTAGTACCGCCCCCGCAGGTTCTGGAACCCCTATACTTCTTTGTTTGAGTTTTACCCATGATTTCACCTCATCTTGTTGAGAAGAACATTGATGTTTCCATCATGGTTACCAAGTACCCCACCCTTCTGAGTAGGTCTCTTGATACCTGAATGACCTTTCCTTGGAGGATGCAACCTGAATACGGGTTTCAGACCTGGAACTGCGGAAAAACTGGCTTTGCCTTCAAAAACGGCTTCTGCAAAAGAAGCAATCGAATCAAAATCTGTATTTTCAGCAATGTATTCATCGGTAAGGGAAATCCCACCTTCAATTTTACCACGATTGGCAAGAATCTGGGCAAGGGTCTCCGCGTCAATCTTACCATAAGCCACGTAGTCCTTCACTTTTTGGATCATACCACTGTTATTGGGTGTCTCATCGAGTATCACACAGTGATTTATACGATTCAGACGAAGCATAGTTAATGTATCAGCAATTGTTTTCCTGACATTAACATTTCCACGCATTCTTATAACCGCATACATTTTCAGGCCTCCTTACATTCCGTTTTGAGAGGTTCCCTAATTGTACCGGTATGCTTGAGAGCATTGTAAGTTGCTTTGGCAAAATTGAGGGTAGTTCTGGTCTGACCTTCGGTCCTTGTCCAGACATCCTTGATACCAGCCTTTTCAAGCACTTTCCTTGCAGTGTCCCCTGCAGCAAGACCAAGACCCCTGGGAGCTGGTTTGAGTTCTACATTAACACTGCCTGCTTTGCCACGCACCTCGGAAGGAACAGTATGTGGAAGTCCACAACCACATTCCCAGGAACCACAGCCACGTTTTACACGAGTAATGTTCATCTTGGCATTGCGAATTGCCTTGCGGATAGCAGGTCCAACCTGTCCGTCTTTGGCCTGACCAAGACCCACATACCCGTCACCATTTCCTACAATAACTGTTGCCCTGAACTTGACACGTCTTCCAGAGTCAGTCATCCTCTGGACCATATTAATATCAAGTACTTCATCTTCAAGACCGGGTAACAGTATATCCACAATATTAGATTCCCTGATTGGCAAACCTGACTCAATAGCTTCATCCATGGAAGTTATCTGTCCTTCAGCTACCAGACTGCCAAGTCTTGTGAGGGGAACCCAATCTTCTTCATATTGATATGCCATATAACCACCTTAATTGAAATCCGAAAGGATCTTTTCTTTTGTCGCCTCGAAAACCTCTGGCAGATTTGATCCTTCAAGATATTCTGCCACATGTTCTCCACTTATGCGTTCATCTGATGGGAATACAGCAGGATTGTGCGGGATATCCATTCCGGAATCCACTACACCTTTAAGAGCTGCATAGACTTTACAACCGGCAGAGGGAGATTGTAATCCAATATCCAGAACACCTGTTTCATAGCCTTCAGCAAGCGCTTTATTTCCAAAAAGCAAGCCTGTAAGATAAGCCGCGGTGGTGTTGCTGGTAGATCCCTCATAACCGTATTTGCCCAATTCGCCTGAAATTGCGGAGACAAGAGTTTCGTCTCCTTCATTATTTGGAATTACCAGCTGTATCCTGACATTCCTAATACTTTTCCTAACAACAAGACGATTTTCTTTTGAAAGGAGCAGTCTCAGACGTTGGTGATAATCAGTACGCCCTTCCCTTCGTCTTCTGAAAGGAACTTTATAACGGGGGCCTGTTGCCATGATTTATCCTCCAACATATAATATGTAAATTCATTTTAATCAATACTCATTCATCTTTTCCGATATCGAGGTGAGCTTCAAGATGAGCAACACTTCTGTATTCCCCACCTTTGGCTTTCCTGTAAACCTTACAATAGGTGGATCTGTCGAGTGTACCATCATCACGAAGTTCTTTGAGCCTGCGACGAAGTGCACGGATCTTTTTCATCCATTGCTCTTTACTAGGGTTTCTTGCACCTTTCTTACCTTTCCTGGACCCATGACCCTTTCTATGGCCATATTTCCTCTTGGCATCCCTTGCACGAGCCCTGCCACGACTTACACCTTTTACCGGTACAGACTTAATATTACCACTTTCAACAAGTTCACGAATATCTTCCCTTGTGATCGCAGCAGCGATATCCTCCGATGCTTCGGGGTCAAGCCAGACACGGTTCAGTCCGCATCCTAAGACTTTAGATGCAATCCTGCGCTGGTTGGTGAGATCTGTCATCTCACTGACCTCCTTTGCGATTGAATATCTTTATACCCATTTCATCCGCTTTGGATTCAATAAGAGCTCTTTTCCTGCCGCCGACTTTACCAGATATACGGATTGCCTGTATGGAGGCATCGATATCATCCACATCAGCCGGATTGTGCACGAGCACCTCTACAAAGCCGGATGGATGTAATCCCTTTACTGTTCTGGGACTTCCATAACCTGCCTGTGCAATAGCACCCTTGGCAACATAATGTCTACGCAGTTTGCCTTGTAAACCTCTGGGACGTCTCCAGTTGGAATCAAGACGCTTGAATTTGTGGGAACCCGCTCTTTTGAAAGTGGGTTTTTTACTTTTCTGGATTCTGCGTACCTTGAAAAGCCTTTTATATTCGGCATCTTCGAAAAGCCCACATTTTAAATCAGTATTCTCTTCCATTAAGACCACCTATCTCAATTCTTCTCAATAAGATATAATCCGTCCTGGAATACACGGGGATCAAAAGCTTTGATGCGGGTAATCTGTTCCATATTGGAAGCAGTTTGTCCTACATCTTCCCTGTTGATACCAGTAATTGTCACTTCATCAGAGCTGGTTTTGACATTGGTTTCACCAATTATCCTGGAAACCCTTGCTCTTTTCTCACCAAGGAAATTATTGATAAGCAATTTATCTCCTTCCACTTTAAGCTGCATTGGAAAGTGAGAGTAAACGACTTTCATCTTATACTCAAAACCATTGACAACACCATCCATAAGATTGCTGATGTGAGATGCAAAAGTTCCAACCATTGCTTTTTGCCTTTTCCTTACGGACTGACAATCCACAGTTACTTCAGATTCATCAACGGTAATAGTGATCCCGGGATACCAGAGACGCTTTGTATTGGTTCCTTTTTCTCCTGAAGCTGTGAATACCTTATTTTCATAAGAAACTGTCACACCTTCAGGGATTGGGATTGCCTTTTTCGTTTCATTAACCATATCAACTTCCCCTTCTCATCAGTAGACAAACGAAAGGAGCTGGCCTCCGACATTCTGCTCACGTGCCTGGTACTGGGAGATTACCCCAGCTGGAGTCGTGAGAATTAATGTACCGAAGTTTCTTGCAGGAAGGAATTGCTTTTCCCATTTTTCGAGGTTGTCAGCACCTACTGAATGTCTGGGTTTAATAGCACCACATTTGTTTATCCTTCCGGCAAGTTCAACCTTATAGAGACCAGCTTTGCCGTCATCTTCAAACTCAAATTCACCGATATATCCGGACTCTTTCATTACTTTCAGGACGTTGCCAATCAGTTTTGATGCAGGTTTGACGGTACATTCCTGTTTACCTACGGATTCTGCATTCTTAATTACCGACAGAGCATCTGCAAGAGGATCTAATAATACCATAATCAATCACCTCATGTATATTTTTCAAAACCCATTTCATGGGCTACTTCCCTGAAACAATGCCTGCAAAGGTAGATGCCGTATTTACGGATCAATCCCTGCTTACGACCACATCTTCTGCACTCGCTGGCACCACGTCCAAAACTTTTCTTGGTTTGTACCATTATACGACCTCCACCGCATATTTCTCCTTGAAGAATGAAATTGAATCATCCTTTGTTATTTTATGTGAACTGGAGATTTTGTGTTTAGAAGCACGCCTTTTCTTGACCCTGTAACCCGGACGGTTTACTATGACATTTATGTCCATTCCAAAGATACCGATATTCGGATCGTATCTCATTCCAGGGAAATCAGTGTGCTCCTCGATTCCGAAAGCCACGTTTCCATCATTATCAAACTGGGAAGCAGAAAGTTTTTTTTCAATAATGTTAATCGACGTTGAAAGAAAATCTTCTGCATTCTTTCCCCTGAGGGTTACTTTACATCCTATTGGTTCATGCTTTTTGATACCAAAGGAAGGCATGGTTCTTCTGGAATAACATCTGACAACTCCCTGTCCGGTAATAGTTGACAATATTCCTTCTGCATCCACAAGATGCTGACCACTCTCTCCTACACCCATATGGACAACTACTTTGTCAACTCTGGGATCTTTCATGGGATTAGTCAATCAGCTCACCACCCATTGTAATTTCAGGTTCGTTTTCGCCAATTACAAAAACATAATCCTCAATTGTTTCAAAATCGGTTTCTCCTGAAATGGAAACCGTATTCTTCTTGGAACTGAGAACGGTGTTTATCTCGGCGATCTTCCCGACCTCTCCGGTGTGGCTACCGCCTACAATAAGGGCAAGATTACCTTCTTTGTATTCGATGTGCTTGAGGATCTCTTTATCAGGAATGGACATCACTACAGAATCCTTCCTGTTGTAATCGTTTGATCCGAGCACATTGGACCCGTCGTCCAGATTAAGCTGTAACTTGCCACCTTTTATGCAGGTCTTTCCGTCGATCCTGCAAAGTTTCTTATCCTCAACACCTTCCATTTTCTGGAGGGAAAGCCTTCCCATTCTGTCAAGCAAAACCCTGTATGAAGTGTTATCGGAAGGTATGGTAATAATATCCATTATCCCTACGGGGAAACGAACATCTTTCCGTACTACACCGTCAACCAGAACTTTCCCTTCGGAAAGGACTCTTTTTGCCTCTGCCCTGTTATCCACTATGCCAAGCATATCACGCAGCACTACGGCAAGAGGTACGCTCTGGTCTTTGCTGTGAGGGCCTGGCCTGGTAGAGGTTATCCATTTCCTAGATTTCTTGGATATCTGCCAGCTCTTCGGGACAGATATTCTCTTTTGATGTTTGCCCACACTATCACCTGCTCTTTAGTAATCTTGATTCTCTCTGCTTATCTTTCAAATCCAGTGATGTAATCATTACATTTGACGGATAAAGCGGCCTGGGCACTTCAGTCCCATCTGCCTTGGTGACGTAGATGCCCTCAATCACAATCATTCCACTTTTTAAAGAAGCACCTTCTACCAATCCTTTTGTTCCTGCATGGTCACCACGCATTACCTGTACAGTATCGCCTACCGCTACAGTTGTGTTGCGTCCATACTTGGAACGCAGGTCCTGGGAAAGAGGAGCCTTCATGTATTTTTGTTTGACGTGAAGAGGGGCAGTGCCACGTGCCTTTCTCTGTTTTCTTGGCTGTTTTGACACCATATTGATTACCTCACACAATCATTGATGCTGTAGTCCCTATCTTGGGGAAACGTTCTGCAACTTCCCTGGCAATGGGACCCTTAATATCTGTTCCTTTGGGGAAACCGGTGGGATCTGTAATTACCACTGCGTTATCCTCAAAACTAACCCGGGTTCCATCCGGTCTGCGAAATTCTTTTTTCTGCCTGACAACCACTGCGTGGAGGATCTGCCGTCTCATTTCAGGAGTTCCTTTCTTGACTGAGACGACACACATGTCGCCCAGACCTGCTTTTGGCTGACGGTTTTTCACACCACGGTATTTCTTGACAGAAATAATTTCCACGGTCCTTGCACCAGTATTGTCGACACATTCAATACGTGCACCGGCATTAAGGCATTTGGGGACACTGGAACGCATTCCTTTCATACCTGTGCCTCCGCCTTAACAACTACGTAAGCTTTCGTCTTGCTCAGTGGACGACATTCTGCTATTGTTACAATGTCCCCTTCCTTTGCATCAATGCAAGGAGGGTTGTGAGCATGTATCTTTGACTGACGTTTCTCGTACCGCTGGTACTTATTGATGAATTTATCATATTTTCGCTGGATTACAACTGTCCTATCCATACTGTCACTGACTACCTTTCCAGACAACACCTGCCCCCTTACGGGAAGTTTGCCATGGAAAGGACAATTTACATCGTCACATTCTTCGGAAGGTTCAGGAACATCCAATCCAATGTTTCGTGCCATGATTATTACCTCATGCGTAATTTCCTGATATTCTTGGTCCTGTTTTCGGGTTGTGAGAGCAAGAGGGTGCCCCCGACTTCTACTGATGTGGCCGGAGGACATCCAGAACCAACTGGGAGATGAAACACAAATGTGGAACCTTTTTTTGGTACTTGTTTTTCGTACATATCCTCGACCTCGATTACCAACATGCTCCGTGTCTCATCAACTACTTTTCCATTAATGCCTGCAAGATATTGATTGGTAGAACCAACCACCTCAACCATCAATCCTATCAATTCGTGATAGATCAGGTTTTGGGGGGATATATCCAATTTATATCTCCTTCATTTCCCTCTGGATGGTTTTTATTCTCGCAATCGTCCTTCTGAGTTCCTTTATACGACCGGGATTTTCAGGCGCACCACCTGCAGAGGAAAGAGCACGTTCCTTGATAAGCTCGTTCATGAGTTTTTCAAGTTCATCTACTTTTTCATTGGGAGACATATCCCTGATTTCCTTTACACGAAGGATTGCCATCAGTTATCCCCCCTGTGAACACGTGCCATGGGATGCCAGTAATCATGTCCTTCATGCTTGTGCTGCCATACACCTTCAACAAGCCGGCGCTGCTCACCTGGAAGTTGTTCGTCTTCAGGTTCCGAAACATTTTCTTCAGAGCCTTCAGTGGATTCAACTTCTTCGGATTCTGCTTTAACTTCCGGTTCTGCCTCAGGTACTTCTTCAGTAACTTTTGCTTCTGTTGCTTCTTCTGTGGATTCAACATCCTCAGCTTCTGCAACTTCACCGGTTGCTTCTGCTTCCACAAGTTCTTCAACGCCAGCACTTTCAGCTTCTTCAGGAGCAACTTCTGCAACTGCCTCTTCCACAATCTCTTTAAGGTGGTAGGAATCTGGCAATACAGCACCCGGATGGATAATTCTCACTTTACAGCCAATTGTACCGAGTTTTTTAACGGCTACTGCGAACCCTTCGTCCACAATATCATCAACAGGTTTTCCTGCGTGTTTGATATAGCCATTTACCATTTTCTCGACTCTTGACCTTGCACCGGTAACCTTTCCGGAGAGGATTATTTCACAACCAAGGGCACCGGAATTCATAATGGCACGCATTGCATTGTGACCTGCTTTCCTGAAATACCAGCCACGTTCAATGGAAGAAGCAAGCCTTGTTGCCATCATCTGGGCATTCAGTTCTGGCCTCTTTACTTCCTGTGCATCAATTTGAGGGTTATCAAGATTATAAAGGCGCCCGACGTCTCTTGTGAGCCGGCGGATGACCTTTCCGGCCTTCCCTATAACCATACCGGGTTTTTCGGAATAAACAACAATCTGTGTCCCCATAGGAGTTCGATTGATCTCCATGCCACCATAACCGGCTCGACTCAGCTGGTTTGCGAAATATTCGTCAAGCGAGGCTTTCACATAGCCGTCCTCAACAAATTTCTTCTCTACTGCCATTTTAGCGCACCTCGCTCAGAATAATTTCGATATTTACGGTTTCCGTATTCTTGGGGGTAGCCCTTCCACGAGCCCTGGGGCGCATTCCATGGATAACCCTACCTTTCTTTGTAGAAACATGGTTTATGTACATTTGAGAAGGATCAAGACCCTTGTATTCCGCATTGCTCTCAGCATTCTCTAAAAGTTTGAGAACTTCTGCAGCCACTTTTACAGGATAACGACCTGCCGCCATTGGACCTTTCTTGTGCCCCAGACTGTCATTGTGCCTCCTGAATGGTACAGCCCTTTTGAAATCAATTACCTCTCCAAGATAATTCTTTGCAGATGTAGTACGCATTCCTTTAAGCTCGCGACAGAGTTCGCGTGATTTCTTGGGAGAGATATGTAGCTCTGAACCCATAGCTCTGGCACTTGTTGCTGGCTCAAGTTCCGTTGAATAATCAATTCTTGCCATTAACAATCACCTTACTTAAGTGGTACGAATTTACTGGAACGGGTTGCACCAACACCAGCGCTTCCGTGGGAAACTCTGCCTCTTGTCTGTGCGAATTCTCCAAACCTGTGACCTACCATCTCAGGCTGTACATCTACACTTACGAATTCTTTACCGTTGTAAACTGCAATTTGCTTACCTACCATTTCAGGGAAAATTATCATTGACCTGTGGTGGGTTCGCACACTATCCTTTCCAGCCCTGTATTTCTCCAGGACTTTTTTATGCCCATCGGGAAGCCCACGGTGAATGGTCCTCCTTTCCCTTGCGGGAAGAAGTTCGGCGAATTGCTCAATACTCAATTCCTTGAGCTCATCCACAGATTTGCCCCGATAGGTATATTCTCCTTTCCTCTTTGGTAACCTTGATGAAGATTTTTTAGCCATATATACACCTCATTTAACGCTTTCCGGTCCTCCGGGCTGCAATCTGTCCTACCTTCCTGCCAGGCGGGGCGTTCCTGCCTACGGTAGTTGGTTTGCCGGGATGTTGCCTGTTACCTCCACCGAATGGGTGGTCAATAACATTCATTGCAATACCGGAAACTCTCGGATACTTGGCTGCCCTGGATCTCAACTTATGATACTTCTTACCGGCCTTCAGGAATGGTTTCTCGGCACGTCCGCCACCAGCAACAACCCCAATAGAGGCCCTGCATTTTGGATTCAGCCATTTCATTTCACCTGAAGGAAGCTGGACAACTGTCCTATTCCTTTCATGACCCACAAGGGTAGCATAGGCACCGGATGAACGAGCAAAAGCTCCACCATCGTTTGGTTTGGATTCTATGTTGCAGAGAGGTACGCCTTCCGGGATCTCAGCCAGCGGGAGGATGTTACCCTGTTTGATCTCTGCAGAGATACCGCATTCAATGCGATCTCCTACACCGATACTTTCCGGAACGAGAATTAAACGCTCTTCGCCACTTTCAAAGGAAACCCTTGCGATAGGCGCGGATCTTGCTGGATCATGGACAATTTCCACCACATCGGCAAAAATTGTGCTGCCTTCTTCAACTGAAGGATGTTTAAGAGCAGCTTTATAGCGATGTGAAGGTGCCCTATATGTAGGTGTTCCACGACCCCTGTTCTGTGATATAATTCGTCTTGCCATAAATCAACACCTCACATCAAACCAATACGTGTAGCAATCTCATGTGCTGCATCTACTTCATCAAATGTGACAAGAGCCTTTTTTTCTCCCTTCATTGTTGTCGTTGTGCAAACGGACTTTACGGGAAAACCGTAGATCTTTGTCACATCTTCCTTGATCTGGCTCTTGTTGGCACGGGTATCGACAACAAACTGAAGTTTGTTATCCTCCATATGCGTCATAGCTTTTTCGGTGATGAACGGGTACTTAATAGCGTTCATATGAACATGTCCTCCAGACTGGATATTGCGGATTCTGTCCATACCGTCAGTCGTCCTGCCTTTGCACCGGGTGCAAGTAATTCAGTATAAAGTGAATCTACTGTTGTAACATCCACACCTGGCAGATTACGTGCCGAGCGGAATATTGGACTTTCTGAACCGGCAACGATCAGAACACTTTTCTTATGTTTGTATTTCCTTCCTCTCATCTTACCCTTACCGGCCCTGATGGAACGGCTGTCTTTGGCACGCAGGACATCATCATAAGCACCTGCTGCTTCGAGGAATTTAATAACTTCTGCTGTTTTCTCAACATCCTGCAGGGCATCTTCTGCTACAAGAGGCAGGGTAGCGTCACATACATGACCTCGTCCTTTCACGAGTTCTGCATTAATTGTAGCTGCTATTGCAGAGCGAACTGCAAGACGTTTCTCTTTTTTGTTAACCTTCTCTGTCCTGTCAGCTTCAGGTTTTGGTGGATGGGTACGCCTTCCGCCTACTGCCTGGGGAACTCTTGCAACCCGACTTCCGTTGACAAGCCTTGGAATCTGAGCAACCCCTCTCCCGGATCCCCAGGAGACTGCAGAAGTTTCCATTCCGGCATACATCTTGGGACCATAGGGCTGATACCTTTTAGACTGGGAAGAAAGCACGGTCCTTTTGATAAGGTCCGGCCTGTAAATCTCTTCGAAAACGTCGGGTAAGGTTATTTCACCTTTGGAATTACCTGAAATATCAAGAATATTTGCTGTGACCATCTATCTCACCCCTGCCGGGACTGTGTGTTTATATGCATAAGCTGGGGCTCTCCCACAGCAGATGTCTTTGGCCTGGTTGGTTCCCTGAGTCTGATAAGCCTCTTGGAAGGACCTGGGACAGTACCCTTTACAAGGATATAATCTCCGCCAACAAGGCCGTAGTTCACAAAGCCTCCTGCAGGATTTACTTCATCCACATCAGAAGATACTTTCAGGATACGCTTGTTATACTCGGTACGCTGATGGTAACCGGCCTGGCCCATTTGTGGAACTCTCCAGCTTACATGTGGTGGATTCCATGGCCCAAGAGTACCTACCTGACGCAGACTGCTCTGACGAGAGTGTTTGTTCTTTGCCAGCTGGATACCCCATCTTTTCACAGGTCCCTCAGTACCGTAGCCCCTTGTGATAGCGGCTACATCGATGATATTACCTTCCGAGAAGATATCAGAGATTCCAACCTTGCTGCCAAGTATGTACTTTGCATACTCAAACTTGGCTTTTACATCGGAACCGCTAATTGCAGTTTCCATAATATCCGCTTTCTTCTTGGGAATTCCACTTACTGAAGAGGGGATTGTATATGTGATCACACGAATCTCGGAAACTTTCCCTTCTTCCACAAAGGAAGCCATATTTTCAAGTGATTTTTCTGTATCGTAATTTTTGGGAGTTTTTATCCTGCGTCCAATGTCGCCATCCAGATTTGCTGACCATGCCTCTGAAATTGTTTTTTCTCCATAAGGAGTATCCTTATAGGCACGTATTGCTGCAATACCGATCTGCGGTGTTTCGATAACAGTAACAGGTACGGCAATTTCAGCGCCTTCAGTCAAACTGTTTTTGGCGTCGTCAATCATAATTACATGGGTCATTCCGACCTTGTAACCTGCAAATCCCTGCAATTTTGGCTCACCTTCAGCCTCAGGCCATGACCTGAACCTCGGGATGTGGCTCTTTGCTCTTTTGCGTGGACTGAACGCTAGAGAACCTCGCCTTGGTCTGTGTATTGTTGGCACTTGTATTCTCCTTGAGTTTTTTTATGTTCAATCGCTTACGCAGGTTGAATTAACAAAAAAGTGTGTTGGCTACCTATCAAGGTTTGAGCTCAACATGGATATTCTACGTTATGCGGATAGGAGCAGCAATACTGCAACATCATCACAAAAAGATTTACACATCTACCATCCACACATACACAACGCGCATGCATGGGGGCTTTCATTGAATTGGCCCACTGATGGTCTATGTTAAATCCTACATTTCCACACTTTTTGCCTACCTGCGAAGTATGTATCATCTACATACTATATTCTCAGCTTGGGCTGTATGATGTCATATTAGGTATATAAATGCTTTGGACCAAAAACAGTGATACAGGAAACAACACCTTTAAAAGCACCAATAAACCATTGGAATGCAATGAAAAACAAAGTCAAATTCACCAAACCGATAAGTTCTGATCATGATGGATTACGCTTTGCTACTCCCGAAATTGTAGCAAAGTACCGGGCCAGAAGACTTAAATGTGACGTTCTGGCGGATATAAGTTGTGGTATCGGCGGACAGACCATTTTCTTTGCAAAGGAGTGCAAAAAAGTCTATGCCATAGAAATCGACCCTGTAAAGATAGAACATGCCAAAAAGAACTGCCAGTTATATGGAGTGGACAATGTCGAATTTATCTGTGGTGACGCCCTTGGCCCCGAAATAATACATAAACTTCCTGAACTCGATGTCGTGTTTTCTGATCCTGCAAGGCCCCCTAAAGAGAAGAGGCGCCTACTTTCAAGCATTACACCATCCATAGAAGATATGATTAATGCTTATTCATCCCGGGCAAAAGGATTCGCCTTTGAAGTACCCCCCCAGCTGACTCCAGAAAGAATTCCCTTTGATTGTGAAATGGAATACCTGTCCCTTAATGGCAAAATCAATCGCCTTACACTATACTTCAACCATCTCAAAAAATGCAATCGATCCGCCATCACACTTCCTTCCGAAGAATCATTGTGTGGCAGCGGGACAGGAGAAATCCCTGAATCGGAAATAATTAAAAAATTTGCATATGAACCAGAACCATCTGTTGTGAAAGCAGAGCTGTTGCCCGAACTTGCAGAAAAAATGAGAAAGGGAGATAATAGGACATATTTGTTCCGAATTGATTCGAAAAGGGCATTAATGACATCTGATGAAAAATTGAAGTCCCCCTTGCTTAAAAATCAGTATGTTGTGCTGGCAGAGACAAAGGTATCTGTTGAAGATATCAATAGGAAACTCAAAGAATTAAATGCCAAAAATGCATTGATAAGAGGAAAAATCGACCCTGACAATTACTGGAATTTCCGTAACCGTATAGAAACCGGATTAAATGGCGATAAGACAATTCATCTCTATATTACTGACAATTCTGCGATTATCTGCCAACCCCTTGCTGGAAAAAATTAATCCAGAAGACTACAAACACGTTCTATGAGTTCATCATTGCCAAAAGGTTTGGTAATGTAATCCTCAGCTTTGAGAATATCCAATCCCATCATCCTGTCAAAATCATGGTTCCTGACAGTCAGAAGGACAACCGGCAAACCTTCATACTTTTCCTTAATCCGGTGGAAAGCTTCCCACCCATCCATACCAGGCATCATAACATCAAGAAGGACGAGGTCCGGCAGGGAAGATTCAAGCATCAAAAGACATTCTTCTCCACTGGAAGCACACGATGTGGACATACCATTCAATTCCAACAAATTTTGAAGAAGTTCACGCAAATGCGCTTCGTCATCCACTACAAGTACTTTCTTCCCAGAACAACTCATCCGGTGCACCTTCAAAATAAATTAATGTGAAGTTAATTGATTTTAATATCTACTTTCCCGGTTTCTTCCATAACAGAAAATATTATCTCGAGGACACCATTATTGAAAGTTGCTTTTGCACTATTGGGATCTACTTTTAGTGGCATTTCAAGAGTTTCTGAATATGTATAATGTTTGTTGGAAGCATCGATCTCCAGATACTGACCTGTTGCACAGACCGAAATATCATCCCTGGACATACCCGAAATTTCGGCGGTAACATACACTTTTCCATCCATTTCAAGAACATCTATCAGAGGTTTTTTCTCATCTATGGAGAGGGGGGCGTCTAAAGGATCAATTTCTTCTTCGAAATCATTATAATCAGAAGGTATGTTACCGAATTCCCTGATTTCAGGGTCCTCATTGGCACGCTGTGTAATAGAAAAACCATAAATGAAAGGTTCATCAGAGAATTCTTCTATACCTACTCCGAATCTCTGTAACATCTGTTCGATCATATCAGTAATATCACTGAATGAATCATCACTGCCAGACGGATTGTTTCCTTTCTTTTTATCTGCCATATTGACCCGTTCCATAAATAAATTCTTATCACTTAGAGATATTTGGCCATAAAGCCGCACCTGAACAAGGATCACTTATCCCTGCTTTTATCGGCAGAAAGTAAATCGGATTGCTGATATTCCACCATTATCATATAAATACTATTTCGTTTCATGTATTAATAATAAACGCAGGACCTAGTAATCATTCCTTCTCCTGTAAATCAAGGCAACAGTATTCGAACAGGTCATGCCCCCATCTTATAGCTTCCTCACTCGTACTGATCAGTTTATTGTGATCATATATTCCTTTCTTGTTAAAGAGGGACAACAGGAAAAACCCGTCCGCACAGACCATACTAACTACCGGCAAATCACCCTCGTAGATATATATACTGGTGTTATCCATTCCGAAAAAAACCTCGGCTTCTTCCTCATAATCCTCAACAATGCGTTCATAGACATCATTGGTCAAAATCAGGTTTACCCCCACACTTTTTTTAGCCAGTCCTACAAAATGCTTGACATAATAAGGATGGAAATAAGAAGTAATGGTTGTAACATGCTGACTTACAAGCAGATGGTCTATTAATTCCTGAGGCGGATCAAAGAGAGAATTGATATCCGGTTCAATGACCTCTGAATCACCCAGATCACCCAGCCTTTCCATGAATTTCATAGGAAGGGTGGAAATATCCCTGGAAAACCAGTATTCAGGATTCTTTTCAAGCATTCTGGTGAGTTTAAAAACCGGCAATATTTTCTGCACTACGATATTACCAAAAATAGACAATTCATATTCATCGTCTTTCTGCACAACGATATCATTATCCTTAAGAAGCTTTATCTGGGGGAGAACGCCCGTTGATGTAACATCAAGAGCCTCTTTGATAGCTGCCAGATTCCGGGGGCCATCTTTTAGATAGACAAGCAAGTTTTTCCGTTTTTCCGAGCGACATACAAGCTCGATTATAGATACACCCATATTAGTACCACAAAACAAAAAATCAAGCATCACTGAAAAACTGGTTGACACATTCTTTCAATTGTTTATACATTGGGCTATCGATAATACTATGAGGAGGGGATTCAAAGGACTGTAGCAATCGGTTATAATACCATTTATAAGATTCTTTTCCTACTACAAAATGATTCCATGTTATATTTCCATGAAATTTTTCCTCATCCCTCATATCCCTGATGCTGGCAAGTTTGCCGGCACAGAATAGGAGTTTGACATCCCTTCCAACACCATCAAGTGCCTTCAGGCAGGCTTCATTGCGCTCCTTCCACATATTTTCATCAACAGATAACAGGGAGGGATCATCTGTTTGGTCCAATTCAGATACTGCTCTTACAAAATTTACAACCGTCTCACCAAACTTATTCTCCACTTCAACCATATCTATTTTAGACTCTTTTTTGATCGAATGCAGCAGACCTGCAATTACAACTATATCAGGGGCACTGTTCTTTAAGAGGATGGATGCAACGTCCATTGGATGAGAGATATAGGGTGTCCTGGAACATCGTCTTGCTGTATCCCGATGTGCATTATAGGCAAACTCGAAAGCTTCAGGGATTGAAAGTACGAAATGTCCCGCTCGTGAGGAGGTCTCGTATTTCTCTTCCAGCTCCAGCAGATGAATCCGGAAGTTGGCTTTTCTGAGGTGTTCGTGTATGATGAGTTGCCCATTTTCATGAATCAATACTGACTGATAAGGTTCACTTTTCCATATACGCCTGGAAGGCACATCAGACCACTCGGCCATGTAGAAAAAGCGATCCGGCAATTCAGGAAGTTGTTCTCCTATTTCTGCGCTATGAACTATGACACCTGTTGGCTTTTTCTTAGAATCGGTACAATAAGTGGCTATATAATTTCTCAGATTCATGGTAAATCCCGTTTTTATATTAATATTATAGTAAAGGAATTAAACATTTCTTTTTACAATCCAGGAAGTAACTCTTACCCAGTTCTCAATTATTGATTCTTTCGGATCCAGCAAATAATCATAAGGAACATCTACACCCAAATTCAAAATATTGTGAAGTTGAACCATCTGGGAAAAAGATACTTTCTTTGCACTGTTTTCAGGGATCAAACCCCACCTCAATTCATCGACAAGATGGAGAATAGAAGAAATCAATGCAACCATAACAGGATTACGTGAAATGTTCCTGAGATTGTCATAAAATGGACCTTTTTTGTTTTCCCCTTCAAGGGATGTCGAAACTTTCCAGAAGTATTTTTCATCAATCCCAAACCTATCAAGCCTTACGAGCATATCCCTCTGGGAAACAGTTGATATACCTGATTGCTGATCCAGGGCCTTTAAAAGGACCTGGTTTACACATTTACAGATCAGTTCACCAAGTTTGGAATGAGGACCTGCGTCAGTCAACTGCAGAGAAGCAGAATCATTGGATACAATTGCCATCATATCAGTCCCGGTTCCGGTAGCCAATTCTTCAGAAAAACGACTTGGAATCATTAATTGACGCAGAACTGCTGATTTGGCTTCAGTAGCAGTCATCCAGGCCCTGGTAAGAGCATATGCTGGTAAATTTGCATCTATTAGAAGAATCATATTTATTGTCCCGCCAAGAGATTGCCATTTACCATTTTCCTGATAATAGGAAGCAGGGTCTGCAGGACTGCATGCATTTACTTCAACGCCCGCGGTTGCAATTGCTGTTACTTCAAGGCCACGGAAAGAGTGCGTGACAAAAGCAACATTCTCCATACTTGCAGCAGTTAGCAATGCAGCTGCATTTGATGCAGAATAGCCAAGTTGCTCCACTACATGGGAGAGATAGCCTTCAACACTTCCTTCTTCCAGCTCATTCTCACTTCCAACATGCCTTCCTATCCGCTGATTGATAAGGACATTGATATCATCACGGATACCCCCATTGAGCCAGGAATTGGAAATTATTCTCCTGTCTTTTGGCAGTGTAACTATAACGGAATCTGTGCCTGACCTGAAAACTTTTTCACCGGCAGATGTTTCAAGAAGAGGTTCACAGCCCCCATCCCGACAATTTACGGTCAACTCATTTTTGGTCATGCACCTTCTCCTGAATATAGATCAACACCGGACCTGAAGTAAAAAGTAAAAGCCTCAGAACTCATAGGGCTCATCACTATCTCAGAAGAGTATATCATCACTGGCTTTTTCCTTAGATACCAATCCCGGTAACAAGTTCCATGGCTGTTTCTTTGGGGTTTTCTGAATTATAAATACTTCGACCCACAATAATCCAGTTCGCACCTGATGCAATCACATCAGATGCTTTACCTCCCTGTGCACCTACACCGGGAGATATAATAGAAAGGCTATCACCTATTATAGAACGCAGGTGCTTTACCCTTTCTGGCCGGGTAGCCGGTGCGACAATACCTGTAGCACCGAATTCATACGCCATTGAAGCAATTTCATCGGCTATCGGCTGGAAATATTTCGCACCGCCCGGGTGGCTCATTTCAGAGACTACATAAATATCCCCATCATAAAGTCGGGCCACACCTATACAGGCTTTCAGGCTATCCTCACCTGTAAAACCATGCACGATTAGACCGCTGGCACCTGCCTTGAATACCTGCTCGCAGATAAGTTCATCCGTGTATGGAATGTCGGCAACCTTAAAATCAGCAATGACAGGAGCATAATCGGCAAGTCGGGAAATTACACTTAAACCTTCTGAGAGCACCAGCGGATAGCCCACCTTTATTGCATCCACACATTCAGCAACTTCGCTGGCAATCTTGACGGCGCGATCCATACGCGTAACATCCATTGCAATTATAAGGCCGGTATTCCTTTCCATGAAAATTAAACCTCTAGCAGTTTGAATGTTAATCTGATAGATGAACTTTTCTTTTGAGTTCTTCGACCACTTCAGGATTCTGCAGAGTAGTCACATCCCCGGGATAAGTATTATTTGTTATTGCGCGCAGGACCCGGCGCATAATCTTTCCACTACGTGTCTTTGGCAGGTCCCTTGCAAAAACTATCGCCGCCGGACGGGCTATCGGCCCAATCTCATCTACAACATGACCCTTAAGTTGCTCTTTCAGCTCATCACTAACAGGAACATCGGCTTCAAGCACAACATAACCGACTATTACCTCCCCCTTAATTTCATCCTCTTTCCCCTCAACAGCAGCTTCTGCAACGGCCGGATGGGACACAAGAGAACTTTCAATCTCCATGGTACCCAGTCTGTGACCGGAGACCTTGATCACATCATCAAGTCTTCCAAGTACCCAGATATAGCCATCCCTGTCAGTACGGGCACCATCTCCTGACATATAGATGTCATTACCCCATTTACTCCAGTAAGTTTCAATGAAGCGTTCTTCATCCCCATGAATGGTCCGGATCATGCTGGGCCAGGGTTTTTTAATTGCAAGATAGCCCCCATACCCTTCTGGAACCGCATTTCCTTCTTCATCGAGAATGGATACCTCGATTCCCGGGAACGGACGGACAGCACTACCGGGTTTCATCGGAGTAATGCCTGGCAGGGGTGTGATCATTATCATACCTGTCTCTGTCTGCCACCATGTATCAACTACCGGGCATTTCTTGTCCCCGATGTGCTCATAGTACCAGAGCCATGCCTTCGGGTTGATGGGTTCACCGACACTTCCCAGAAGCCGCAACGAAGAAAGGTCATGCTTTGCAGGTAATTGTTCTCCCCATTTCATGAATGTACGAATAGCTGTAGGTGCAGTATAAAAAATCGTCACTCCATAATTCTCAATTATACTCCAGAACCTGTCCTTTTCTGGATAATCCGGTGCTCCCTCATACATCAGCACAGTTGCACCGTTCAGCAGGGGACCATATGTAATATAGGAATGACCTGTAATCCAGCCCACATCCGCGGTACACCAGTAAACATCATCATCTTTCAGATCAAAGACCCATTTAGCAGAGATCGCTGTTCCGACAAGATAGCCTCCGGTGCTGTGGACCACACCCTTGGGTTTGCCTGTAGTTCCGCTAGTATACATTAAGAAAAGTGTATCTTCAGAATCCATGTGTTCAGGCGGACATTCATAATCCACCTGTTTTTCGATGTCATGCCACCACACATCCCGTCCCTCTGTGAAAAATACAGAATTTGCCGCATGATTGACAACCAGCACATGCTCTATGTCATCTAATTTTTCAAGTGCATTATCGGTTTTTTCCTTCTGGTTAACCAGTTTACCTTTGTGATAGTAACCATCACAGGTAATTACAAATTTGCTGCCTGCGTCCTCAACACGTTGGGCTAGTGCTTCCTGGGAAAATCCGGCAAATACCACACTGTGAGGAGCACCAATCCTTGCACAGGCAAGCATGGCAATAACAGCTTCAGGGATCATCGGAAGATAGATTGTTACAATATCTCCTTTCTGCACCCCCAATTCTTTCAATGCATTGGCAAAGCGACATGTGGAGTAAAAGAGTTCATTATAGGTAAAGGTACGATTGTTTGCCATTTCCCCTTCCCATATAATCGCTGTCTTATCGCCCTTTGAAGAAAGATGCCTATCAATACAGTTATATGATGCGTTTAGACTGCCATTAAGGAACCATTTGCTATGCGGAGGTTTCCATTCTAAGACTTTATCCCATTTTTCAAACCAGTCTATATCCTCTGCAACTGAAGCCCAAAAACCTTCAAAATCCTCTTCAGCCTTCTTGTAGATGTCGGGGTCATTCATATTCGCCTGCATCCGGAAAGATTTGGATGCCTGAAATACACGCTCCTCTGCAAGTGATGATTCTATTATTTCATGCATGCTAGTGGACCTCCTTAAAAGTATATATAACCCTAATGATTAATCATGTATAAATGTAATGGTCCCGGTAAGATAAAAATCAACAGAAAGGCGAGCTCTGTATCAATCACAGAGCCCTGTAGTAACAATACCTACCTTCCCTGACAGGTTCAATTTTGCTCTTGTTTTCAAGTTTCTCAAGAATAGGAGAGAGCGTGTTTTCCTCAATTCCAAGGGATGTAAGCACCTGTGCAGCAGTACAGGGACGGCGCAAAATCAGGTCATACACTTCCTCCTCAATATTCTCATGTTTGAGGACGGAGCGGCCTCTTTTTATACCTTGCAATACAAGGCGCACTTTATTCCTGCCAAATTTACCGTCAAAATAGCTGGCAATTTCCTTCAACCTTTTCTCATCAACAGCATGTAGGGAAGATTCAGCGGGAGGTCGGGTTACAGTCAAGACTTCAACTTCATCCGGATCGATGTACTCCAGAACTTCTACAAGACGTGAAATTTCTCTATCGGATGAGTTGCCTGGAAACTCGTTACTTTCTACAAACATAGCCTCAATGGAAAGCTTGCAGCCATCCATCAGAGAAAGAGCCGCAAGTCCTTCTATAACTTCCTCCAGATGAATACCCGAAGCAGGTCTGTTAATATTCTGGAATGTATCCTCATAACCTGAGACTAGAGTGGCAACCACTAGATCAGCCTTTGCAAGATTCTGGCGCACATCCTTTCTGCCAACAAGGGAAGAATTAGTAATGACACAGATGGGTACATCAGAAATATCACGGATACCGTCGATCATCTCCCCAACCCATAGATTGAGGGTTGGTTCACAGGTTCCTGAGAATGTAATATAATCAATATCTTCTATACTGCGATGATAATGCCGAATACCTTCAACAACTTCGGAACACGTAACACATCCCACAGCATCCTCTGGAGATTGGATTTTATCTGTAACTGGACCCAGCTGACAGTAGACACAGTCAAAATTGCAGTTTTTCCGGCTGGAAGGATTGCGGATAACATCCACACCCAGGGACCTGCCCAATCTTCGCGAGAGGATTGGGCCATAAATTATTCTGGACTTTCGCTTTCCCACAGACATTCCCCTAAAATAAAAAGAGGATCAGACATCCTCTGATCCCTTCCCAGAAAGTTGGGTTTTCAATTGTTCTATACGCTGGGAAAGCAAGTCCTTTTCTCTTTCAAGCGCTTCAAGCTCGCTTTGCGGGGATACAGGCTGAGGAGGAGTCGCAATGGGACCCCCTCTATAGTAACCCATACCTCGTTTGAAAGGGCCACCAAATCTGTAAAAACCTCCCCTGAAGGAGTTTCCTCTTACCAATCGATTCTGCCATCCTGGGATATCATATCCGGTGCAATAACCTGCACCCTTTCCTGTCATTGGCCCCATTCCCCTGGGACCGGTTCTGTCTCCACCTGGCATATTAATACAACCTCCTTTGTCGTTCTAGCATTGATTCTAGTCTATAAATTCAACCTCGCACCATCTGGGAACCGCATTCAGGACATTTGGCCTGACTGCATGGTAAGCCCGATTGGTGAGGTTCAAGATGTCCACATGAAGGACACCTGCAATTCTGCGGAGCTGCAGCTCCACGGCCCGGGCGATTTCCACCACCTCTGCGACCCTGTCCTCTGGCCCCTATAGGACCATTTCCATCTGGACCCGTGCCATCTCCTCCAGGCATATTGAGTTCACCTCCTTCTAAAGAAATACCTTTTCCATAAACCAGTGCATCCGTAACTTTTTCAAGACCCCTACGAAGGGTTCTTTGAAATGTAGACTGATGGACTCCCATTTTCTGTGCAGCCTCTCCCTGAGACAAATTTTCCAAAATATTCAATCTCATGGATTCCAATTCATCTACACCGACATCAACAACAGGCATACTTTCATTCGTATCATCGGGACTGAAACGCCGACACCTGTAATGGAAGCCTACCATTCTCTTTTTCTTGGGACGCACCATAATATTGCATTATAATGCATAACTATATAAATTTAACTCCAAGAACAGATTGAATTCCAAACAGAAGGATAGCAGGACATAAAGATCACACATAATCAATTACTGCAGAGTCATGGTTTTTCATAAAACAGGTTTGGGATCGAATCCATACTACCCATAGTTTTTGAAGAGCCTGCGGGATAAATAACTACAAGAGAATCAACTTGTCTGCCAAGTTTCTTCTCATCATGAAGATAGAAATTATCACTTTCCCGGGATACATTTTTGAGTAAGAATCTGGAATGGGCCCTTCCGAGTTCTACGATCTTTAATTTTTCAAAATCATAAAAAAAGGCCTCAAACTCAGGTTTAAGATGACGACTGCCTAATGCAAAAACATACATGTCTCCGAAAAAATCCAGGTCATAGAACAGATCAACTGTGGCATCAGTACCTGAAAATCGGACCTGCATACTTGAAATATGTATATAATCCCCGCCATCCTCAGCCGCAAGTGCCCCTGATATAGAGCACGAAAGCAGCAAAGTTACGAGTATAAGCCCTGAAATCCTCATTGGTATAGGATAATACGCTATGATTAATATGTCTATTCATATCTGTGGTGCATATAAAAGGGAAAACATTAATACTAACAAAAATATGTTAGGGCAAATCGAACATGGCACACATCAATCTAAAAATTTTGAAACGTTAATTTATTATCAGGTGTGTTCTATTTCAATCTGCCTTCCCGGCGCCTTTACAAAGTATTATTTCAGGAAAAGGGCAGCTTAACAGCAAATCTGCCTGAAATCCAATCAAAGCATTATCATTACAGTTAAACAAATTTAGGAGAACAATAATGCAGGATATTATATACCTCGCCCCTCTGGCAGGTATCGTAAGTCTGGTATTTGCTGCATTTTTCGCGACCCGTGTCCTCAAGGAAGGAACCGGTAACGAGAAAATGCAGGAAATTGCCACTGCGATACAGGAAGGGGCCATGGCATATCTGAATCGCCAGTACAAGACAATAGCCATAGTTGCTGTAATCCTTGCTTTCTTAATCTACGCCCTGCTGGGAGAAAACAGCGGAAAAGTAGCGATAGGATTCATAGTAGGAGCAGCCAGTTCAGCTATTGCCGGATACATTGGAATGAATGTATCTGTAAGAGCAAATGTCAGGACAACAAACGCCGCATCCAGAGGACTGCATGAAGCCATGCAGGTCGCTGTCCGCGGAGGAGCAGTAACCGGGCTTGCCGTCGTAGGACTGGCCCTTCTGGGTACCAGTATATTCTACATATTATTCGGCAATGTCGATCAAGTAGTAGGATTCGGATTCGGTGCAAGTCTAATCAGTCTCTTCGCAAGGGTTGGCGGTGGAATATACACCAAAGCAGCCGATGTGGGAGCAGACCTCGTAGGAAAAATTGAAGCGGGAATCCCCGAAGATGACCCCCGAAATGCCGGTGTAATTGCTGATAACGTCGGTGATAATGTCGGTGACTGTGCGGGTATGGGAGCAGATCTTTTCGAGACATATGTAGTAACAGTCCTTGCAGCGATGCTGCTTGGTGCACAGGTACTCGAGTCATATCCCAATGCAATAATCTACCCATTAATTCTCGGTGCCGTGGCAATCTTTGCCTCCATTATCTCCATCTTCTTCGTGCGTGTCGGAAACGATAACAAGATCATGAAAGCCCTTTACAAGGGAGTTGCTGTAGCCGCATTGTTGTGTCTTGTTGCCTTCTACTTCGTAACAGACATACTCATTGGAGACATCAACATTTATTATGCATCCCTGGTAGGTGTTGCTATTATGGTGTTGATGGTTGTTTTCACCGAATATTATACTTCAACGAGTTACAGACCTGTCAAGAAAGTAGCAGAGGCTTCTGAGACCGGTGCCGGTACAAATGTAATTTCAGGACTTGCAATGGGCTTTGAAAGTACTGCCCTTCCTGTTGTAATTATCGTAATCGGAATTCTTGCCGCATTCTTCGTTGCAGGCGGAGCTGTAAATCCTGCAATGGGGCTATATGGTATTGCAATTGCCGCAGCAGCAATGCTCTCTACCACAGGAATGATCGTTACCCTGGACTCCTACGGACCAATTACGGATAATGCCGGCGGAATAGCCGAAATGGCCGGTCTACCCGCCGAGGTGCGTGAGATCACAGATGCCCTGGATGCTGTAGGTAACACCACCAAGGCAGTAACAAAAGGATACGCTATCGGATCCGCTGCACTGGGAGCACTGGCTCTTTTCGCCGATTACAGGCACAAAGTAAACATTGAAACAGGCGGACTCAGTCTTGACAATCCTATCGTACTTGTCGGATTGTTTATCGGTGCTCTCCTGCCATTCATCTTCAGTGCTGTCACGATGCAGGCAGTTGGAAAAGCTGCTTTTGGCATCATCAATGAAGTTAGGCGTCAGTTCAGGGAAATACCTGGTATCATGGAAGGTACAACCAAACCAGAGTATGGAAAATGTGTGGATATTGTAACAGCCGCTGCAATCCGCGAGATGGCAATTCCTGGTATTCTTGCAATCGCAACTCCATTACTTATAGGCTATATCCTCGGACCACTTGCCCTGGGAGGATTGCTTATAGGAATTATCGCATCAGGACTTCTCCTTGCCCTTACAATGGACAATGGTGGAGGAGCATGGGATAATGCCAAGAAACTTATCGAGGATGGACATCATGGCGGAAAAGGTTCCGAAGCTCATAAAGCAGCAGTTGTCGGAGATACCGTCGGAGACCCTTTCAAAGACACCGCAGGACCCGCACTGAACTCCCTTATTAAGGTAGTCAACATGATTGCAATCCTGTTCTCCTCCCTGTTTATAGGGGCAGGAATATTCTGAAGGTCTCTTGACCTTCATTTTCTTTTTTTTGATATAATAAAACAGTAAAAGCTATCCTACACTTATTTGTTATAAAGATAATAGAGATTGCCCTATTGAGAATTACTAATGGGGAAAAGCTGACGGGTTTTAAGGGGGGTTTAATATTTGGGGAGTGGGGTTTTAGGAAAAGAAAGACAACCCGTCAGCAACCCTCGTGATGACTACATGTTATATATATTTTACTGTTTGTGGCAATCCTGCATACTATAGCATATTCCACGCCTGACAAGTTCCATCTCGATTTCTTCAAAAAAAACACCCCTGCCAGCAACATGTTCATGTGTGAAGTTTGATACCCTGCCCGCAGGACCAGCCACGGTTGTGAGGTCTGCAGCACAGGAAGGGCTTTTCCCTACACCCACAAATTCAATGGAAAAACCCCTGCGATAAAATTCCTCAATCATATCTGCAAAGGGGTCGAATAATTGCCTGCAGAATTTCCTGTAGGCCGAATGGATTAACTGGTCTCTGGTAATTTCCCGGCGACTTGAACCAAAATATATCAGTTCCGGACAGGGAAGTTGAATTACATTCTTTTTCCCGGGAGAAAACTTTCCCGGATTTTTAATCCCTGCCAGACGCGACTCAGGGTTGAGAAGACAGTGAGAAACTACCATAATTTTATCATTTTCGGCATCCATTGAATCACCTGCATGAGAATCTTTATACAATAAGAAGACTTATGGGTACGCAGTTATATCCATAGGGATACTTCCATATAACTATCACGACATGGTAATCGGGAGATAATATTTAATGGAAAATATAAATACGGTTCTGAGAAAAGGTTTTCAGACCTGGACACACAATCTCAATATTTGCATCCCCTTCTTTTTGAACATATTTGCAGGTATATTTGCAATGTTTGTTATTTTCATGGTTGCGGTCATCATATTTGTTATGCCTGCAATGCAGGACATTACAACAGACCCCACAAATATCAATCCTGAAATGGCATTTGGAGTCCTCACAACTGCCTTTTATGAAAATATGGGATTGTTCATACTCCTGTTCATCGCAGCATTTGTAGTATCCACCCTGATAAGTTCCTATTTTTACGGCGGAGCCATAGGAATGGCAAAAAAAGCTCTTCAAAATGGGTCCACCAGCATCAATGAGATGTTTACATCAGGAAAAAAGAACTTGATCAACCTCTTCCTTACCAGGTTCATAGTAATACTGATTATCCTCGCAGGAATAATCTTCGTGGTGCCCGGAATACTGGCCATTGGGAACCTGAACATATTGATACAAAACCCTGAAGAAGCACTCTCGGGAACATTAATCCTTGTTTTTGGAATATTTGTCTGGATATTCTATGCAATCGTAGTCAAACTGATTTTTACTTTTGCAGAATATGCACTGGTTGTTGGTGGACTGGAACCCCTGGAAGCCCTGGAAGAAGGTTTCTCATTTTTCATGAACAATAAACTTGATACAGTTATCCTTTGGCTGGTTCTGATTGGCCTGTCAATACTCACAGGAGTAGCCGGGGAAATTCTCAGTTCCATCGAAATACTCAGCACATTCTGGTCATTTGCCGATTTTGTCCTGTCCTTTGCAGTAATCCAGCCCCTGACAGTACTGTGGTGGACAAGGATGTATTTAAGCGGTAAAAGCACACAGTTTTATGATATTGATGACTATCTGGAGTTTAAGCGTTGATCAGGTCTTGCCAAGAAGCCGACATGCCTGACAGACATCAGCAGTGCAGGCCTGTCCGCAAATTGTGCATTTTTTAATTTCCGCCTGAGGGAATTCTTTTGCAAGTATTCCCACCATTTTATCAAAGCCCTTCTGGATTGAATATTTCGTACCGGGATGTTTTTGCTCAAAATCATCAAGCATCAGTCTTACTTCGTTACGCAAGGCCTCGTGTTTGTAAGGACACAGGCTTATATCTACCGGAATATCATTGACCTTTGCATACAATTCCACTTCTTTTTCAGGGATTTTGCGTAAGGGTTTGGCACGCAGGACCAAACCTTCGAGTTCTCTTGGCGGAGAAAGACGTATCATCCGCTCCACATCACCCCCCAGATGGTTCATCATTATCGTCTGGGCCTCATCATCAAGGTTATGGCCTGTCACAAGTCGTTTTGCCCCGATATCAAGAGCTATCCTGTTAACCAGGGATTTGCGCAGCACACCACAATAACTGCATGCACCATGTACCCTTTCTTTTGCTGCCAGTTCATCAAGGGATGTATCGTATTCCTCAGCAAAACTATGGATAAGATGCTTTACACCAATATCAGATGTCAGTTTTTTGGCATAGCCTATTGAGCGCTTTCTGTAAACAGAAATACCTTCATCAACTGTAATTGCAACCAGTTCCAGATCCCTGCGTTTGCCAAAAATCTTGTTCAAAATATACAGGGCCACACAGCTATCCTTACCACCACTCAAGGCAACTGCAATTTTTTCGTTTTTACCTATATTGTAATTCTTGCGAATCGTAAGCTTGACCTTGCGTTCTACATCTTCTGTAAAATGTTTTTTGCACAGGTGCATACCGGAATATGGCTGGTAAATGATAGCTTCATGATTGCATTTCATACACCTGGTTTTTTCTTCGGTCATGTGACCACATTCAATTTGACCTCGTATAAATACTTACGTTACACATTGAATACAAATAAAAATAACAAACGGATAATATTCTAATATAAACAAAAATATAAATATTGTTATGAATGAATAACGGGCAATCATGACAGTTGAAATATCCCTGATACTGTTGTCAATCCTTGCAGGTTTTCTGCTGGGAATTGTTTCCGGCCTTATCCCGGGCATACATACAAACAATTTCGCCCTGATACTGGTAGGAGTAAGCCCCATTCTTCTGAATCAGGGAATCGAACCTCTTTATGTAGCAATAATTGTATTATCCAACTCCATATCTCACACTTTCCACGACATAATACCTGCCATCTTTCTGGGCGCACCTAACGATGACATGGCCCTTGCAGTCCTGCCTGGCCATAGGTTGCTCCTGGATGGATATGGTGCTGAAGCTGTCAGACTTTCTGCCCTGGGAAGTGCAGGTTCTGTTGCTTTTGCCCTCATAATGGCATATCCTCTGGTATTTTTCTTCACAAATTCCTATGATACCATACAGGAAAATATGGCCTGGATACTCATAGCCATATCAGCCATACTTATCCTGACCGAGAAAGGAGAATATGTCACAGGGCAGGGATCACTTGCCTCATTTAGATACAAAGGTTATGCTCTTTGTCTCTTTATACTAAGCGGATTGCTGGGATATTTTGCATTTGAGATGGAATATCTGGCAACGCCAATCTTAAAATTTGGTGAAACGTCCATTCTGTTACCTATTTTGAGCGGATTATTCGGTGCCTCCCAACTAGCAATCAGCCTGATGTCAGATTCGCACATCCCTTCTGAAAATATATCCCGCATGCAACTTTCAGTAAAGAGAATATTACGTGGCATAATATCCGGCAGTTTTGCTGGCTCAATTGTTGCGTGGCTGCCCGGGATCTCGGCTTCAATTGCCACAGTGGTTGCAAGATTTACTATTCCAAAAGAAATTGACAGGGACGATATTGAAGATGAACTGGAAGATTCAAAAGAGTTTATAGTATCTATATCCGGAGTTAATACAGCAAACTCTATTTTTGGCCTTTTTGCCCTGGCGATGATCGGTAAAACAAGAAGCGGTGCTATGGTAGCAGTCAACCGTTTGCTTGATTCTGCAACCATTGATAGCCGCTCAATAATTCTTTTCCTGACAGCAATAGTTGCAGCAGCCCTGCTATCCTACCTATCTACCATAGCCATTGGAAACAACGTACATCATGTCCTGAAGAAAATAGAATACAGGAAACTATGTTTTGTTGTCATAGCCGGACTTACTATTATGGTAGCCCTTTTCACCGGGATTTTCGGAATACTGCTCTTTTTGACAGCCACTACAATAGGCATGCTTCCCCCTTTCATGAAGGTCAGGAGAAGTCACCTTATGGGAGTGATTTTGCTGCCTGTGATCCTTTACTTCATTTGAGCATCATCAAAGGATGTAATCATATCCACCATATTGTCCCTGACATTTTTGATAGATTCCAATGCATCCCCACCCAAATCAATGGGTGACAGACCCTGCAGATCGGCTTCTATAAAGTCCGATGAAAAAGGAATCTCGCCAATTACCGGGACACCGATATCCTCCAGCACAGTTGACATGTCAGCTTCATTACTCTTGTTAATGACCGCAGCAATATGTCTGATACCAATCTCGTCAGAAAGTTTCTTTATGCGTGATGCGGTTTCAATGGAACGTCTGCCCGGCTCCACAACGATCAGCATTAAATCAATGCCTTTTGTGGTTCCCCTGCCCAGATGTTCTATGCCGGCTTCCATATCCATTATGACAGCACTGCTGTCCTTGAGTACCACATGTCGCAGCAGGGCGCGCAAAAATGCTGATGCAGGACACATACAGCCACTTCCGCCCCTTTCCACCGTACCCATGACAAGCATTTTCACATTATCAGGGCCCACTGCCCCGAATCTTTCAACTACATCATCCACTTTCGGGTTGTATTTGAACATGCCTCCTGTCTGCCCCGCACGCTCCTCGATCATTTCCCTGTATTCGGTCAATGGTTTGGGAGGAACTGTTATACCCAGTGAGGAAGCCAGGTTCATATCCGGGTCCGCATCTATTGCCAGTACATCATAGCCATCCCTGGCCAGTAAACGTGCAATCGTACCTGAGATGGTGGTTTTTCCCACACCGCCTTTGCCTGTAATCGCAACCTTGAACATCTTATAGTCACCCTGTTAACAAAATAACGGAAAGCCAATATACATCTTCATTAAAGTAGTATCTAAATATACCAAACAGGACGTAAATAATTATGATGGATTCTCCTACAGATAAATACCGGTTAATAAGATCGATACTTATTAAGATACTTGTACTTAACCTGATTGTATCCTTTGCCAAAATCGGCTATGGTATTTTTACTAACACCTTAAGTATGGAATCCGACGGTTATCATTCCCTTTTTGATGGCATCTCCAACATAATAGGTATTATCGGAATACAGATAGCAGCAAGACCGCCTGATCGCAGTCATCCCTACGGACACCAAAAATATGAATCCCTGGCCTCAGTTTTTATTGCGGTATTGCTGTTCATAGTAGCGGTGGAAATAATCTCCAAATCAGTTGATCGTTTTATTTCACCATCCACACCGGAAATCACCACCTTAAGTTTTGTTGTAATGATACTTACCATTGCAGTCAATCTCTTTGTAACAATATATGAGAAAAGAGAAGGAGAGAAACTGAAAAGCGACATCCTGATTGCAGATTCCATGCATACGAGAAGCGACATCTATGTTTCCATATCAGTCATCGCAGGCCTGCTTGCCGTAAAGGGTGGATATCCCCTTATCGATCCGATAATAGCTGTCATTATCTCCCTGTTTATAATCCGCGCAGCGATCAATATAATCAAAAGCAGCAGCAAAACCCTATGCGACGAATCAAGGATTGATGAAGATATAATATGTAACATAGCTTTTGAAGTAGATGGCGTCATGGAATGCCACCGGATACGCACACGAGGGACAAAAGGAGAATATTATATCGATCTGCATATAGAGGTGGATCCAAAAATGCCGGTTGATCAGGCCCATGCTATATCCCATCAGGTGAGCGATCAAATAAAGCAGTACATGGAAGATGTAAAGGATGTAGTTGTGCATACGGAGCCACATGAAAAGCAGGATTGAAGCAAATTGATAAATAACGGAATGTGTAACATAATAGCATGGCAGGAAACACGTTTGGCCATTCATTCAGGATAACCACATGGGGAGAATCCCACGGAAAGGCATTAGGAGTAGTTGTGGACGGAACTCCTGCGGGGTTGGCTCTTGATGAAGCGGATATACAGAAGGAATTGGATCGCCGCCGACCGGGACAGAGTGGCGCTGCAACACCCCGCAAAGAGAAAGATCGGGTAGAAATTCTGTCGGGAATTTTTGAAGGTATTACAACAGGCACCCCAATATCACTGATAGTTTACAATAAGGATGCAAATTCCAGTTCCTATGACAAATTGCGCAATAAACCCAGACCCGGTCATGCGGATTTTACCTATATGGAAAAATATGGCCACAGGGACCACAGGGGAGGGGGACGGTCGTCGGGACGTGAGACCATTGGCAGGGTAGCAGCCGGCGCAATTGCAAAAAAATTACTTGGAGCATACGGTATCGGAGTAGTTGCACATGTAATCGAACTCGGAGGAATACGGGCAGAAAATATCGATCCAGATATCAAAACTGCAATCGAAAAAAATCCTGTACGCTGCGCCGACCCTTCAGCTGCTACAAAAATGCTTGAAATGATAGAGAAAATGCGCAACTGCGGGGAAAGCACCGGAGGAATTGTGGAAATCCTTACCACTGGTGTACCGACAGGACTGGGAGAACCGGTATTCAATAAGATCGATGCTGATATTGCGGCTGCAATGATGGGTATTGGTTCAATCAAGGGAATTGAATTTGGTGCCGGCTTCAAGGCTGCCCGAATGAGGGGCAGTGAGATGAACGATGCCTTTGAAGTTGACAATGAAACAATAAAACCCCTTACCAACAATGCAGGCGGAGTACTCGGAGGACTTACCACAGGCATGCCAATAGTCTGTCGCTGTGCTGTAAAACCCACCCCATCAATCTCATTGCCCCAGCATACGGCAGATATGGTGACCAAAAAAGAAGAAATTATAGAAATAAAGGGGCGACATGATCCGACTATCCCTCCGAGAATGGTACCTGTCGCCGAGGCCATGATGGCAATTGTACTGGCCGATTATATGATACAGAGCGGCCGTATAAATCCGGATAGTATACTGCCTGAAAAATGAAAAGAAGGAGAAAGGAAAAGATTACAAATCCAGTTTTTCCATTCTTCCTACGGCTTCTTCTATACGTTCAACAGTCTGGGTGAGAGCGAACCTGATATAGCCTTCACCATAATCGCCAAATCCTACACCCGGAGTCGCGACAATTCCCGCTTCTTCAAGCAGGAGGGAAGAAAAGTCAATTGAACTATATTTTTCGGGAACCCGGGCCCATACATAGAAGGTGGCCTTTGGCGGATTCACATCAAGACCCATCGCGTCAAGACCTTTCAGCAGGGCATCACGTCTTTGCTTGTATACACTATTCATATCTGTGACACACTGCTGGGAACTGTCCAGTGCAGTAATTCCTGCCTTCTGGACTGCCTCGAATGCACCCGAGTCTATATTGGACTTGACCTTTCCAAAGCCGGTGATTATATCCTTGTTACCCACGGCAAAGGCAATCCTCCAGCCTGTCATATTGTAAGTTTTGGAAAGGGAATAGAATTCAACACCTACATCCATCGCACCATCAACACTCAGGAAACTGGGAGCCTCATAACCATCATAAACCATATCGGAATAAGCATTATCATGGACTATCACAACATCATTTTCCCGTGCAAAATCCACAACCTCTTCAAAGAACTTGAGGCTTGCTGTGGCTGAAGTCGGATTGTTGGGATAATTCATGAACATGAGTTTGGTTTTCTCAAGTACATCCTTCGGAATCGAATTCAGGTCTGGAAGGAAATCATTTTCCTCAAGCAGAGGCATAATATGAGGTACACCACCTGCAAATTGGGTGCCTATCTTGTACACCGGGTATGCGGGATCAGGCACAAGGGCTACATCTCCGGGATTGAGGAAAGCAAGAGGGATGTGTGCTACACCTTCCTTGGAACCGATCATTGTGAGGGCTTCAGTGGCCGGATCAACATCAATTCCCTTTGTCTCCTTACACCAACGGGCTGCTGCCTCCCTGAAAGCCGGCATGCCAGAATAGGATGGATACCTGTGGGTTGAGGGATCGCGGACAGCCTCGCACATGGAATCAACGATATGCTGATGGGTAGGTTGATCAGGGTCACCGACACCAAGGTCTATTACATCCACTCCTTTTTCCTTTACCCTGGCTTTGGCTTCATCTATCGTTGCAAACAAATACGGTGGTAGTGCATTTATTCTGTCTGAGTACATTGCTTCACCTGAATTACAATCAAAAATTTTGATATAGCAGTATCGGAAGTCATATTGTAATGAAGCTATTTAAGAATCATGGGTGGTTAAAACGAAAAAATGTAAATTATTGCTCAATGGCTTTAAGGGTATCTTTATCCTCGGATGATGCATCAGAGAACGATGATGATTCGGGAAGTGACAGGGTGAAATCGTATGTATAATCCAGTTCAACTGAACCAGAAGTCAGATTACAGGCAAGAACATGGCCTCCGACTGTTTTGTTTGCATCTATGAAATGGAAATGATAACCCGGCACATTGATGTTTTCAATATAATAGGGAAGAAGGAAGCCAACCATTGTACCATTAATATTTTCATGATGATACACAGCTTCCTCTTCTGCCACTACGTCCAGCAGAGGGCGATAGGGCTTACTCTGGGCAGGTACACTTCGTATACTTAGGTTTTCAAATGTTCCCTCTATTTTCAATGCATACAGGAGATTTGGGCCGGGAATGTTTTCTTTAATCATGGATTGGAGAGACGCATAATCCGTATTTGACCCAATTGTGATCGTGTCATCTGCTTCAAAGAAGGTCACTGCCGCAAAAGGAGTTGTAGCCGTATCGTTTACCTGATAAATGTAACCATCTGCTTTTGCCCGGTAAACTTCACCGTCAATAACTATCATTTCACCATCCAGCCGATCAAAGGTACCCAATCCAATATCACCCTGTTCCTTAAGATCGCGAACCTGCATATCCCCATCATAGGAGCCGGCAATTAAAGAGTCAATTGTGGATGTCTGGAAAAGAACATCATTATTGGATACGGCAGGTTCATCAGTTGTTGTGGTACAACCTGAAAAAGTAAGAAATAGCAGAATGCCCAGCAGCACAATACTCCAGATATTATTACTCATAGTGAAGTGTATGAAAATAAAAGTATAAATATTTTTTTTGTGTTGGGGTAAAATTCCATTTTTCCAACATTGGAAGCATAAATGTGCCGCTGCATTCATAACAATTTACAAATCCATTTTTTGTACTATACCAAAAATACCAAAAGGTTTAAACTTGAAACACAATGTATGAGTGAATAACCAGAATCATTTATATATAAAGAATGTGAAAAGAGAGAGAGAGAAATGAGAGAAATTATTGGGAATATTGTTTTTTGGCCAAATACCAAAAAAACATTTTTGCTTATATTAATACTAGCCATAATTGCCACTACAGGTTGTACGGAGGAAAACAGTTCAGACCAGCCTGAAAAAACAACGGTTGTTGTAAGCATACCTCCCCAGGCCGAATTTGTGGAAAAGGTCGGAGGAGAGCATGTTGAAACAATCGTAATGATTCCGCCTGGTGCAAGTCCTGCCACCTATGAACCAACTTCAAGTCAGCTGAAAGAACTCAGCAAAGCGGAAATATACGTAAAGGTTGATTCCGGATTACCTTTTGAAAAAGTATGGCTGGAAAAAATAAAGGACCTGAATGATGACATGTTATTTGTGAATTCTTCCAAAGGCATTGATCTGAGGCCAATGGGAGAAGGAATGGACCCCCATGTATGGAATGATCCCAATAATGCAATTATAATGGTCGATAACATATACAAAGCCCTGGTTGAGGTAGACCCATCCAACGAAGAAACATATACACAAAACCGGGATTCCTACACCGAGGAACTTAAGTCTCTTGACAGGGAGATTCAGGAAACACTTGAAAACAAATCGGGGAATAGTTTCATGGTCTATCATCCTGCATGGGGATACTTTGCAGAAAGGTACGATCTTAATATGGTACCCATCGAAACCGAAGGTAAGGAAGCAAGTGCCAGACAGCTCAGTGAGGTCATAACTTTTGCAAAGCAGGAAAACATAACTATTATCTTTGTGCAGTCCCAATTCAGTACACAGAGTGCAGAAGCCGTTGCAGAAGAAATTGACGGCAAGGTTGTGAAAGTGGACCCCCTTGCACGCAATTATACAGACAATATGTATAAAGTAACAGAGGCTTTCCGTGAAGGACTTAAATAACCATCAGCATGCAGTGGAAATAAAAAATATGTGGTCGTATTACCACGATGTACCTGCCCTCAAGGAGATAAATCTTGACGTGCAGGAAGGAACTTTCCTGGGAATCATTGGACCTAACGGCGGGGGAAAAAGTACTTTATTAAAAGTAATTCTCGGCCTGATAGAACCAGACAGAGGTGATGTACGCATATTCGGTAAAAAACCGAAGGAGGGGAGAAACATTGTAGGTTATGTCCCCCAGCACAGTGCATCCAGACTGGATTTTCCCATCAATGTATGGGATGTTGTTATGATGGGACGCATTGGAAAGACAACCCTTTTCAGAAAATACAGTCCTGATGACCGGAAAGTGGTGAAGGAAGCCCTTGAAAAGGTCAAAATGTATGAATACAGGGACCGCCACATTGCCGAACTTTCCGGCGGGCAGAGGCAAAGGGTTTTCATAGCCCGGGCACTTGTCACAGAACCAAAACTGTTACTTCTCGATGAACCTATGGCCGGAATAGATACAACTATGCAAAAGGAGTTCTATGAAATACTTGAAGAACTCAAATCCCGGGTTACAATCATTATGGTATCCCACGATATTAGTGCGATCTCTGTCTATGTAGATAAAGTGGCCTGCCTGAATCAGAAACTCTACTATCACGGTACTAAAGAAATAAAGCCCGAGGACCTTGAAGAAGCCTATAAGTGTCCCGTAGAAATGATAGCACATGGTGTACCCCATAGGGTATTGAAAGCCCATTGAGGAAATTGAATATGCTGGATATCTTACAATACACATTCATGCAAAATGCTATCGTTGCAGGCCTGCTGGCCAGCATAGCATGCGGGATTATCGGGGTATATGTGGTTGTCAGGAAGATCGTTTTCATAAGCGGAGGGATTGCACATGCCTCTTTTGGCGGTATTGGGCTGGGCTATTACCTGGGAATTAATCCCCTTTTCAGTGTCCTGCCTTTCAGCCTGCTTTCTGCACTTGTAATAGGTCTTGTCAACAGACGTACCAATATAGCCGAAGATACCGCAATCGGAATACTATGGTCTGTAGGTATGGCACTGGGAGTCCTATTCATAGGCCTTACACCGGGATATGCACCGGATCTTATGACCTACCTTTTTGGTAATATACTGACAGTCCCTGTAAATGATATCTATTTGATGCTAGTAATTGATATCCTGATCATTGCAAGTGTCTATCTGCTTTACAAAGAATTCATGGCCATAAGTTTTGATGAAGAATTTGCACAGGTTTCAGGACTGCCGGTTGAAAAGCTTAGTCTGTACATGCTTTGCCTGATAGCCCTTACCATAATAGTCATGATCAGAGTTGTAGGATTGATTCTTGTTATAGCCCTGTTAACGATACCGGCATCATTGAGCCGTGAATTTACAGATAAACTTGACAGGATGATGATGCTTGCTGTTATATTCGGCACGGTATTTACCTTTATAGGCCTGTTTTTATCCTACTACTTAAGCGTACCTTCCGGAGCCACTATAATATTAACAATGGCGGCTGGTTATATGCTGCATTTCCCATTCAAGGGAAAAAATAAAAAAACCGCATAAGATTAATGATAAAATATTAATTGAATCAGCCAGATATTCAATATTGTAATCTTTTTATGGGCGAGATGACAAAGGGTACTACAATGCAAAATCTTCTGGAAAGAATACTTGACACTATTTGCAAAGGCACATGGGTCGTTGACAAAGACGAGATTTTTATCTATTTTGACAAGGGAATGGAAGAAATCACCGGTATCAAAAGCGAGGAAGTGATAGACAAAAAACTGGAACAATATATGTCTGCCTCCCGCCACAGTGTTGGTGATGAAGCCCATTTCAGGGAAATGTTCCTGAGGGCAAAAGATTCTCTGAAACCCATACCCTACAAAACCATGCCAATCGTTACAAAGGGCGGCAACTTAAGTTTCCAGACAGGCAGATTGATTCCTTTACTCAACCAGAAAGGAAATTATGACGGGATGATCTGTACTGTAGAAAGCGTTAGCGAGCAGAAGATAAGCCAGAAAACCTTACGTAAAAGACTCCGTTCGGACAGGAAACTCGAGGAAATCTATAAAAACAGTCCTGTTGTGGCCTTCCTGTGGACCGCAGAGAAAGACTGGCCTGTGGAATTCGTATCCGGAAACATTTCCCAGTTTGGTTATACGCCCGAAGATTTCACTTCCGGCAAACTTATCTATGGAGACATAATATATCCCGATGACCTCGATATGGTACGCAGCGAGGTCAGCGAGCATGAAATTGAAGGCAAGATCTTTTTTTCCAAGGAATACCGCATACTCACCAAATCCGGAGAAATACGCTGGGTGATTGAGCGGTCCTTTATAGGAAGAGATGAAGTTGGAGAACCTTCGTACTACCAGGGCATCATAATTGATATTACAGACCGTAAATTGGCCGAAGAGGCTATGCGAGAATCTGAAAAGAAATACAGATTGATCTTTGAAAATTCTCCCCTGGGAATATTCCATTTCGATGAAAATGGTGTGATAACCCACTGCAATGAGAATATAATGCATATTCTCGAGATGACCAGAGACCAAATAATCGGTTTCAACATACTCAAGGATTTAAAAGACAAAAAGATGTATGAAGCTGTAAAAGCTGTATTCCTGAGACGTTCTGGTCATTATGAGGGAAAATATCATTCCACCACAAGTGAAAAAGTAACCCCTATAAAAGCCGATTACAGCCCCTACATATCAGAAGATGGCGAGCTGTTGGGAGGAGTCGGGATTGTTGAAGATATCAGTGACCGCATGAAAGCCGAAGAAGCCCTCCACCTGGATGAATCGCGCCTGGAAACCCTTGTAAAGCTTAACCAGATGACAGAAGCCTCCCTGAAAGAAATCATCGATTTTGCAAGAGCTGAGGGAGTGCGACTTACAGAAAGCAAGATTGGCTATCTTGCATTTGTGGATGAAGATATAGGTGCCATACAACTGAAATCCTGGTCCGATACTCCAATGAATCGCTGTAAAATTAAGGACAAGAAGATAGAATACAAGATCGAAGATGTAGGACTCTGGGGAGAAAGTATACGACAAAGACGACCATTTATAAATAACGATTACAATAGGCCACATCCCAGGAAAGGCGGATACCCAAAGGGTCATGTGGAACTGATTCGCCATATGGATGTACCTATTTTTGAGCGAGGCAAGATTGTAGCCCTTGCCGGAGTGGGGAATAAGAATGAAAATTATGACAGTTCTGATGTAAGACAGCTTACCCTCCTCATGCAGGGGATGTGGAGAATCGTACAGCGCCGCAAAGCTGAAAAAGAACTTGAAAAATCAGAAGATAAATTCCGCACAATTTTTGCCAGCACCAATGATGCGATCTTTGTGCATGACCTTAAAGGCAATATCATGGAGGCCAATAAGGCAGCCTGTGAAACCATGGGTTACAGCAGGGATGAATTACTCAGTATGAAGACAAAGGACATAAACACCAGCCTTTCTATGGAAGAGATACCCCAAAGGATCCAAGAGGTCAAAGATAAGGGGCATGCTATCTTTGAGGCTACATACAGACACAAGGATGACACTACAATTCCTGTAGAAATCAGTGCCCGTATGATAGAGTATAATGATAAACCTACAATACTGGTTGTGGCCCGTGATATTACCGAACGTAAAAGGGCCGAAGAAGAACTCAGGAAATATGCAGAAGACTTGGCAAAGGCAAATAAGGAATTGAAATCGCTGGATAAAATGAAAGATGAATTTCTTTCCAATGTGAGTCATGAATTGAAAACCCCTCTCACATCGATCAGGGGTTATACAGAACTTCTAAATGACGGCAGCCTCGGGGAACTGGGAGAAGAACAGAAACATGCAGAAGAAACCGTGATGCGTAATACGAAAAGGCTGCAGAGACTCGTGGATTCACTGCTATATCTCAGTCGCACACAGGCAGGCACTGTTCAGTATGATTTTGAAACATTGAATATATCCGAACTGGCAGACCAGATTATAGAGGACCTGCAGATCCAGACTAAAGAGAAAAATCTGGAAATGATTAAGAAAATCGAACCGAACCTTCCTCAAATAAAAGGAGACCGGGACAAACTTACTGATATGTTCACCAATATAATAGATAATTCGATCAAATTCACTCCAAAGGGCGGTTCAATTACTGTCTTTGCAAACAAAGAAGATGGATACATACATATCAATATCAAAGATACGGGAATCGGCATACCGAAAGATATGATAGACAACTTATTCCAGAGATTTTACCAGATTGATTCTTCCCAGAAGCGTAAATACGGTGGTACAGGGCTTGGTCTCTATATCTCCAAGACCATAGTAGAGGCACACGATGGAGAAATTTGGGTGGAAAGTGAAGGTAAAGGAAAGGGAACAGAAGTGCATATTAAACTTCCTGTAGGCGAAAAATAAAGAATTACTTTTATCAGAACAGCTACTTTTATTTGATAAGACCTTGAATAGAAGGGCAGTCAGAAAGTCCCATTAAACCACTTTTCATGTGGGCAGACCCCTTAAAATTGTTCATTTGAGGAATAATCATGAGTGATATTTTACGAAGAGGACGCCTTGATTCTCTCCCGGACGAGGAAATAATGCGTTATACTTCATCCATGGAAGACGATAAATGGATATTTGATTCTGATGTCCTGGTGGATTTTGCCCACACGATCATGCTGAAAGAGCAGGGAATCATCCCCACAGATGATTGTGCCAAAATCCTGGATGGATTGAAGCGCATCCGCGAAGAGGGTATCGATTCCCTTGACCATAGTTACGAAGATATACACATATCCCTGGAAGCCAGACTTATTGATATGGCAGGAGAAGACGTAGGTGGAAGGATGCATTCCGGTCGCTCCCGCAATGATGAAGTGGCCACCTGTATCCGCCTGAGACTGCGCAAAGAAGTACTGGAACTGGCAGAAGAGATGTTGCAGCTTGTTACCACTATGGCAAAAATTGCGTCTGAGAACTATGATACCATCATGCCGGGATATACACACCTGCAGCATGCCCAACCTACCACACTGGCCCACCATATTATGGGCCACGCGGAGAGCCTGGGAAGAGATGTGGAAAGAATACTTGGATGCCTTGACAGGATCAACCGTTGTCCCCTCGGAGCTGCGGCTTTTGCTTCCACAGGCTTTCCGATCGACAGGAGCAGGACTGCAGAGTTGCTCGGGTTTGAAGAAGTAATGCAAAATTCCATGGATGCAGTCAGTGGCCGGGATTTCCTGCTGGAAACGGCTTCTGTACTTGCAAATATTATGGTAGGGATGAGCAGGATATCAGAGGAACTGGTCCTGTGGTCTTCTACGGAGTTTGGTTTTATTGAACTATCTGATCAGTACGCATCCACCTCATCAATAATGCCACAGAAAAAGAATCCTGATACTGCAGAGCTTGTGAGAGGCAAAAGCGGGATCGCTGTGGGAAGTCTGATGTCATTACTCACGGTCTGCAAATCCCTGCCGATGAGTTATAACAGGGATATGCAGGATGCCAGCCCCCATATCTGGAAATCCGTGGAAAACACACGTGCATCGGTGAGGATCATGGCAGGTATGCTGGATAGCATGAAGGTTGACAAGAATACTATGAAATGGCAGGCTTCAACCGGATTTACTACAGCCACCGAACTTGCCGATACCCTGGTCAGGGAATGCGGGATACCTTTCAGGACTGCACACCAGATAGTGGGAATTCTGGCAAAAGGAGATGTCGAACCAACCCTGGAAGATATAGAAGCGGTGGGGCGCACGGTCCTCGGGGAAAGCCTTACAGAAAAGGGATTGAATGAAGATATGGTAAAACAGGCTCTGGACCCAATGCTCAACATCCAAAAAAGAAAGGTCACTGGAGGACCTGCACCAGAAGCCATGAAAGCATCAATCGACAATTTTGGTATTAAAACCAGAATGTGGATAGAAGAGGTTGAAAGGATCAAGGACCATACCACAGATTCCATTGAAAAGCTGATGCAGATTGTCGAAGATTACATACAACAAAAATAAGATAATAGATTCATTGCAGGGATAATTATGGATTACAAGGAAGGAGACCGGATAAGGGTCGAGAAGGGCGGAGCTGCCTATGAGGGGGTTGTAATGCCCAGTGTCACCGGCCATATTGTGTTGAAGATGGTCAGTGGATACAATGTAGGAATCGAGCCGGATGGTGCACAGATCACATTCCTGGAGCCTAAAAAGGAAATTCAGAAGCCTGAAAAGCAAGTCAAGGTTACCAAAAATAAAGGGCTTAAAAATGTGGTTTTCATTTCCACAGGAGGTACCATTGCCAGTAAGATCGATTACCGTAGCGGTGCTGTGAGCTCACAGTGCTCTGCAGATGATATTGTCCGCACAATCCCTGAACTTGATGATATTGCCAATATAAGAGGACGGGTTGTTGCGAATATCCTATCCGAGAACATGACGCCACAAATCTGGACAGAACTTGCCCGGGCCGTATATGAAGAAATTGACAACGGAGCAGACGGCATAGTGATTGCCCATGGTACCGATACGATGATGTATTCCGCAGCAGCCCTGGCATTCATGCTTGAGACGCCGGTTCCCGTTGTTTTTGTAGGCTCCCAGCGCAGTGCAGACAGGCCAAGCAGCGACAATGTGATGAATGCAATCTGTGCAACAAAAGTTGCTGTCAGTGATATTGCTGAGGTGTGTACGGTCATGCATGAGAGCAGTTCCGATGATCGCTGCGGCATCCATTACGCTACCAGAGTCCGGAAAATGCACACTTCACGCAGGGATGCTTTCCAGTCCATCAATTCCCGCCCGATTGGTTTTGTGGATTATGCCACAGGACAGATTACCACAGAATCAGAATACACCGCACGCGGAGAGACAGAACTGGCCCTTAGGGATAAGATCGAGCCTGAATGTGCTATTGTCAAGTTCACACCCGGCGCAAGACCCGAAATCCTGGGTCATTACATCGATGCAGGTTATAAGGGGATTGTAATAGAAGGAACTGGCCTGGGTCATGTGTCCACCGACTGGGTCCCTGAGATCAAGCGTGCAACACAAGCAAACATACCGATAGTGATCGCATCCCAGTGCCTGCACGGACGTGTCTGTGACCGTGTCTATGATACCGGCACGGATATGCTCAAAGCCGGAGCAATCGAAGCCGAAGACATGTTACCGGAAGTTGCCCTTGTAAAACTTATGTGTGTACTGGGCCAGACATCCGACCTGTCAGAAGTCCAAAAGTTGATGCAGGAAAAATGGGCTAACGATATCTCGGATTGCAGTCTAGAGTGAAATACCAATCGTTTTTCTCTACAATACCTATTTCCGGTATTCCAGGGAAAGGAATTCCGGTATGTTTTTTATCAGAATAGTGTCCTTTGCAGAGGTAGCTTTCCTGAATTCATGGCATACGCAAAACAGAGGTTTCGGGAAAAAGAGAAAAAGTGGTGCTGCAAGTGCAGCGAGGTAGGTGTTAGGTTAAGGTTTATACATCGTATTTCATATCAGCAATAATCTGACCGGTTGGAATATGTGACACAGAAATCTTGACGTCTTCACCTGTAGAATTGATATCTACTAAACTTTCAGTGTCAAGGTTAGGATCTTGATGAACTCCATTTAAACTGATACCACTACTAACATCATCCGGGTTAGAGTCAGAGTCAGTAATATTGACTATCAACAAGTCCCCTGCCTCAAAGAAAACTTCAGAATTATTCATTGGTGAAAATTTAGTAATGTTATTTCCCTGAGTTACAGTCAAGGTTGCTTCAGACAGGTCGATTTTGTCTCCACCTTGATGGTCGATATAGATGGAATTATTATGATTGTCACCAACATCAAGTTTAATGTCATCTACTTTCAAACTTGCCTGTGGAGATACTTCTGGGGTATCCATTCCGAATACGAACGCTGCTATAACCGCTGCGAGGATGACAGTAATGGCGACCATCAGAATGACACCAATGACCGGGGATACTGCATCGTCTTTTTTAAACATTTCTGGAATCTGCATTAAATCTCTCCTTTTCAGTCTTTCTTATTCTTTTTCTGCACGACCTTCTCCAGCTTGCGAGTCCACATTTCATCATCCATGTCAGTGTACTCACACTCGAGGTAATGTTGTACTGCAATACTGAGGGCATCCTTGGTAGAAGTTTCATTGCTTTTCTTCTTCAGTGCCGCGAGCTGCTCGTCAGTCAGTACAGTTTGAGCATGTACGATTTTCATTTATAACACTCCCAATATATAAATGGTGAGTACAGGTTCAGGTCCCTTCTCATGATTATCATAATGGAATAATGGTATAAGAGTCTTGCTAACTATGAGTAGAAAGAAAAGCACAAAGGTATAAATAAAATGATGTTGCGGCAAATTAGCCGCATTATCCTGTCAACTAAGTTTCAGATCAGGTTACTATCTTATCCAGCTGTTCTGTTTCGATGGCTCTTCTGACCTCGTAAGCCACCCTGCGTCCCGTGCTCATGGGTTTTCTCCACAGGGTATTGGCATAGGGGTGGCCCACGGACATGTGCACATTGGTACCGCCGCCAACCCGGGGTGCCACATCGTAGATGTAGAAGTTCAGGTCCTTGTCCACGCAGGTCTGCAGGCAGAATGGACCGATTACACCGGGGTCATAGTATTTCCTGGAAGCATCCACATACATTTCCGCCAGTTCGAACACCTTCTCCAGCAGGGATTCCCTCAGGGTTGCAGTATTGTGCCCGCAAACCGTATACTCGGGTGTCAACTGGTGCTCTGCCAGAGCCATCTGCTGGGGAGCGGGCAGCCTCACATGGCCGTCCAGGCTCGTCTCGAATCTCCAGTCAATGCCCAGCAACTCGATCGGGTTCATTTCCTCTTCAAGCGGGGAATAGAACAGGTCAAAATTGAACACCGGCCCGATAACATAGCGCTCAATACGTGCCTCTGCAAGCCCATTCCGGGTGATGACTCCCTGTTTGATCAGGGATTCGGATTTTTCAAGATATTCCTCATAACTTGAAGCCGTAAAGAATCCGCGCTCCAGTTTTTTCACAGCATGAGGCAGTTTGACAATACAGAGTTCATCGATATCCTGCGGATCACCGATCTTCTCCGGGAAAGGCATTCCCGCTTTTTCCAGCAGCCAGTAATAATCCTTCTCCAATCCCCTTTCCTCACTGCGCAACATGTTCCTGCTACCCACAAGCGGAACTGCAAAATCATTCTCTATCTCATCGATTCCACAGTATGAAGTAAAGGAGCGGTTGGGAACGAAAAGCACATCATTGTCCACAAGGCTTTTCTGGTTTTTCTCAAGCAGGACCTCATCGAAATTATCATAGTTCACATAATCATCGACCACGCCACGTACAACATTGCCATTCTGATCTCTTTGGGCGCGGAAATAATCCGTATAGGTCTTTTCACGGCCCTTCTGGCATATAGCATGCGTGTGGAACCCCTCCTCGACAGCTCCGTCAAAAACATCAAGGGCTGAGTGGGAAGCTACTGCACCTATCCGAATATTATCTGTATTATAATCATTAACTATATCGATGATCTCTTTCCTGTCAATCATGGGAAAATCCTCGTGAATCTTTCTGGAACATAATAAGAATCTGCAATAAAAGATTTGTTGTAAACCCTCAGACAAAGGCAATGAACATGGGGGTCACGAATGTCTCGATCACTGATGCCACCAGCAAGAGAGGTGCTACAAAACGTATGAAAACAGCCACACCTGCTGTTATTTCCTGTTTTACCGATACTGCCTGGCCCCGCAGTTTGGCAAGAGTGGTCAATCCTATACGTACTCCGATAGCAACCGAGAGAAATATCATCGGCAGCTCGATCAAGCCATGGGGAATTATCGCCAGTAAAACATATGAAAGGCCCTCCTCAGCACCGGTCACATAAGCCACTGCACCCAGCACATAACCGTTATAGGCCAGGAATAAAAGAGGAATGAAACCTATACTCACACCCAGCAGGATAACCGCCAGGCTTTTCAGGGCATTGTTCAGGAAAATAAAGAGCATTATCTGCAGGGGAGAAAGTTCCTTGATGATATCCACCAGGCTTTGTAATTCCTCCAGGGACATGTCCGCTGAAGCAGGACTCATGGAAGTATAAATGTAACCCGCCAATGCTGAGATGAAAAATACCGCAATGGACAGGACAAAAAGGCTTTTCAGTGAAATAAAGTATCTCTGCAGGTCTTCAGCAACCAGAGAGCCGGGAAAAATATCATTGCGTTTCATTTCAGATACCCAGTGCCATCCTCAGTGTGTTTCTTGTAGCAGGAGACAATCCCAGTACAATAATAACCATCTTTACGAAAGTTCTTAAAGATATTGATTCTTCGCTATCGTTAAACTGGGTATCCAGCACATAGATCACCGGGATGAAGATCGCAAGTTTGAGGGGATACATCACAAGTGCCGTGCCTGTCAGATCGATCAGGTAGGAAGGCACAACATGTTTTTCATAATATCCCAGCATATCAATACCGATAAATGTGGAAGATGCATCCATTAAATGAACCCAGAGAATGGTGAAATTGAGCCTGTCTGTAATCAGGCCGATTCCCTGCCAGCGTGCCAGGCCGTAAATGGAAAAAGCAATCAATGTTCCTATCACCAGAATCAGGACAAGCGCATCGGGTCTTACAATATCCTCAAAATAGAGCAGGGCGTACAGGTTGAATAAAAACCACAAACCTCCTGCAGCGGCAAATGTCTTTTCCCAGTCGCCTACAACATCCAGGTCATAGAGTTTTTTGGATACTACCAGACAGGCAAGAGTCACAACAAAAACCACAAAATAGATGTTGGGAGTAATAAAGAGATATTTCAGGGGAGCACTGAAGACATTGGCATCCTCAAGCACCCTGAGGGACGAACCTGCCAGGATAAAGGGAATTATGGTCAAAATGAAGCGTTCATCCACTTCAACTTTCATCCGGTCAAGCAACTTTATAACACCAAAAACACATGCACCAAGAATCAGGGCCCATGTTAGTGTATTAACCGGGTTGTAACCACTATCATAGATAATGGGATCAATATAATACTTATTTACAAATTGCAAAATCTTATCAGTTAATGTATTCATCTATAAATCACAATCCGAAAAATCCCGTTGGGGCTAATATACAGAAGAATCCGGCTGGAAGCACAATTATAAAAGAGATAGATATAATATAAGTGTTTTTACAAATAAAAGCAGGGTAATTCAATTGAACGAACTCAAGAGCAACAAATGGATGCAACTTCCCCGGGACGTTCTGGTCGGCAGCAACATGTTAGGAAAGGTAGCCGATGTATGCAGTGATCTCAAACTCGGCCGCAATGCGCTGATCGTAACGGGCCAGAAAACCCGGGATATCGCAGGTATTAAGGTCGCAGAAGAACTTGAAGAAACCGGCAGGAGTGTCCAGATCCATGTCTCGGCCAGTGCTTCCATGGAAGAAGTGGAAAATGTCATGGAAATTGCCAGAGAAATGGATACAGATTTCCTGCTGGGAGTTGGCAGCGGCAAATCCATAGATGTAGCCAAACTGGCTGCTACCAGACACAATGTACCTTTCCTGAGCATACCCACAGCCGCTTCCCATGATGGCATCGTCTCGTCCAGGGCTTCCATAACACATAATGGTGAGACAGCCTCCATTCAGGCAAGTGCACCCATGGCAGTAATAGCCGACACCGAAGTCATCGCAAAAGCCCCATTCAGGTTACTTGCAGCAGGCTGTGGGGATATTATATCCAATTGTACAGCAGTACTTGATTGGCAACTGGCACACAGGTTGCAGAATGTTTCATTCAGTGAGTACTCTGCAGCTTTAGCCAGTATGACCGCAAACATTCTCATAGAATCCGCAGATTCCATAAAGCCTGAACTTGAAAGCTCGGTTCGGATGGTTGTCAAAGCCCTTGTATCAAGCGGGGTTGCCATGAGCATCGCAGGTTCATCCCGGCCTGCTTCGGGCTCGGAGCACATGTTCAGCCACGCATTAAGCCGCATCGCTCCAAATCCTGCCCTGCATGGAGAACAATGTGGTATCGGGACGATCATGATGATGTACCTGCATGGCGGGGACTGGCAGGAAATAAGGGATGCCCTCCGGATAATTGGTACTCCCACAACGGCCCATGAATTGGGCATCGAAGATAAATATATATTACAAGCGCTTGTTGAGTCTCATAAAATTAGGCCGGAAAGGTACACAATACTCGGGACCGGGATAACACCTGACGCAGCCGAGGTGGTGGCAAGGACCACCGGAGTAATTTCATGATTATTGATCATTACAGGTGATACTTATGGATGAAGAAGATACCATGATTACACTCATCGGAACTCAACTTGCCCGGGAAGGGGAAGAGTTCATATTTGAAGGGGAAGCTCCAGAATGCGAAAAATGCAAACTCAGGAATACATGCATGAATCTGGAAAAGGGACGCAAGTATGTAGTCCGGAAAGTAAGGACAAATACCCTGCACGAATGTTTTGTTCATGAACAAGGAGCATACGTGGTTGATGTTGCAAAAGCTCCGATCATTGCTGCCATTGATTCACGCAACGCTGTCCAGGGTTCCACTATCAGCTATAAGGAACCAAAATGTGACACAGATGACCAGGAATTGTACGACCTGTTCCACCCTGCAGGAATAAAAAATGGCGATAAATGTACAGTTGCAGAAGTCATGGGAAATATTGAAAGTGACCAATGCAGCGGATATAAGAAAGTCAGACTTAGGTTTTGAAAAATCCCTATATAATTTATAATGCGAGGGGCTAGAATGCCAGAAACTAGTGATAAACAGATATTTCATGAATTTTATACGGAAAAGCGATGGAACAACTGGCTTCAAAAAGTTGGAGAAAGCAATTTCAAGCTTGAAGAATCCGGGGATACTCCCGAGAATGATAGTGCTATTTTTGTGAACATGCAGGATGATGTGATCCTGGCATGCCTGAAGGTCATAGCTACCTGCCAGCGTGGAGAAAATTCTGTAGAAGAAACCCTTGATATCCTCTCCAGTATCGAAGAAATCGTTCTGAAAAAGGTAGATTCCATATCCGAAGACACCGATATGATGATCGAATCCCTTCAGAATTCTTTGCTGGCAACATTCGTCTCCTTCGAATGTTACCTGAACGGGGACTTTGATAAGGAATCAAAAATATCCGACCTCATAAAAAGTGCAGTCGAAGCCGAACATGATGAGGATTTCGAGGCCGCCCTGGGATATGTTGCAAGGATAGGTGCCCTTGTACTGGATGGCAAGGAACTTCCGGGCAAAGAAATGGAAGATATGCCCTATGGAATTGTTGCCGAATGGATGGACGGAATTGATTCCATAGAAGCCGCAATGGTAGGTACTGACAGTTACAAGGAAGACGATGGAGAATACGAAGTTGTCTGAACCTCACCCTTTTTGATCCCCTCCACCCTTATTTTTAATTAAAGTTCACCCTGCAAGATCGATCCGAATTATTTTTATGTAATCACTCATTCATAGGGAGTAACACAAACACCCTACGAAAGTAAGACTGGTGTTTTAATATGCATATTACACTGACAAAAAAGAGGTATTCCACATGAGTGAAAAAATAGGAATTCTAGCAATCGGACATGGAAGCAGACTACCCTACAACAAAGAAGTAGTTACAAACATCGCCAACACCATCGCAGAAAAACACCCTGAATATGTAATCCGTACAGGTTTCATGGAAAACTGCGGCCCCTCCGTAGAAGAAGCCATGAAAGAATTCGAGGGAACCGGAGTTACCAGGATTGCAGCAGTTCCCGTATTCCTCGCATCCGGCGTACACATCACCGAAGATATTCCTGAGATTCTCAAACTCGACCCCCAAACAAACGAAGGAAAATTTGAGGTCGATGGCAATGAAGTTCCCGTTGTTTACGGAAAACCCCTCGGTAACCACGAAATGCTTGCAGACCTTGTCTTTGAAAGGGCAAAGGAAGTAATCTGAAATAATTTATGAGACCACATGACAGCAGGACAGAGACATTTCATAGTGCTTGACCTGAATCACGGTGGCCTGTTGATAAGCAGTAAACTTGCAGGCCACGGATACAGCGTAACCGCAGTGGATGTTTACGGCACACTCCCCCCAAAAAAAATCTCTGACCTGCCTGCTGGAGTAGAGGTGGTTAGCAAGCCACCTCTGCCGGACAAAAACGCTATTATAATCACACCTGTCCATCTGGACCCCAACTATCCTGTTCTTACAAAAGCCAGATCGCAGGGAAATACCATCTATTCTCACCATTACATCACCGGCTGGATACTGCGTGAGGAGGGTATCTTCAGTCAAGCAAAAGTAATCGAGATCACCGGGGTTAAAGCCAAGACCAGTACTGCAACCCTTCTGGCCAGGATACTTTCCTTTAAGGAAGAAGTCATACTACATACAACCCGGGGCATAGAATACCTATCAGAAAACCAACACATCATGCTCCATAAAGGTCTCAGTATAACTCCCGCAAGCATACTTGAAGTTGTTAATATTGTCAGAGAGCAGGAAATTGAGCCATCGGTTTATGTGCTGGAAGAATCCCTGGGCACAACTGGCATGGGTGAAATGGGCATACTCACAACCCTCAGCCCTGACTACAGGATTGCTTCAAACAGCAAATGGGCAAGTGAAGCCAAATGGAAGATTATGCAACATCCTGTTGTGATAATGAATCATCAGGACACCAGCCTCATAGAAAATAACACAAAGACTGAGATCATAACATTTGCTAACGGCAATCAAAACGCCGATCTTATCAGCAGAATATCCAAAGAAACTATCAGTATTACTTATGATGAAAAAAACATCGACTGCAAACTCCAACCCGGTTATAATCCTGAAGAATATGCAATTGCTTTTGCCGCCAGCGCATGTGCCGGCCTGCGGGCAGGAGCAGACCCGCACGACATCCAGAGAACCTTTGAAGGATTTAGTGGTTTAGAAGGAAGAATGCAACGGGTGGAGTTTCAACAAAGGAGACTCATTGATAACTCCAGTTCGGGATTGGATATTGATTCAGCAAGATCGGCCATTGAGATGGGACTGAATAAATCTGCAAAAAACGTGCTGATTATCGGAGAACATGCCGCACAGGTATGCGAAGGCTTTGCTCCGGAAAACGTCCAGATCCTGCTTTCAGAATACAGACAGTTCCTTGACCATGTGATCCTGATAGGCAAACGCATGGAAAACTTAAGTTCACAGGATATCATTCACAGGAAAAACCTGCAGGAAGGCCTGGAAAGTGCCCTTTCGTTAACCGACAGCGGCGACACCATTATATCCTGCGTTAAATGTTTCAGGTAAAAAAGAGGAGAAAAATGCAGCAGAAGAACCTTTCTATCATGCATCCCCGCCCGAGTTCCATAGTCGCGGCGCTGTACACTTTGAGAGACCTTAATGTTGAAGTCGCAATCCTCCACGGGCCACCGGGTTGTTCTTTCAAGCATGCAAGATTGCTGGAAGAGGACGGGATCCGGGTTGTGACCACTGCCCTGGACGAAAACGGTTTCGTGTTCGGAGGACATGACCGACTTGTGGATATGTTACAGAAAGTAGAGGAAAGGTTCAGCCCGAAACGCATCGGTGTCGTCGGGACATGTGTGAGCATGATAATCGGCGAGGAACTCCATGAAGCGGTCATGGAAGCAAATCTGGATGCCCCTGTAATCGAAGTAGAGGTCCATGCCGGCTACAATGATAACACCAAAGGAGTATTGTTTGCCCTGGAATCCGCCCTTGATGTAGGAATAATCGACAGGCAGGAATTTGAAAGACAGCAACATCTTCTCAATGAAGCCACAAATGTCGAAAAAAAATATGGAGCAGCAAGCAAAGAGTATCTTGAACCATCCCGCGGTGATGTAAAATATACTGTGGCAAAAAGAGTCATAGAAATGCTCAAAGCAGGCAAGAAAGGAATCTGCATCCTCAATGCCAAAAAAGAGACCGCCTACATGTTTGCTGATATAACGATGGCCCTGCATGAAGTGGCCGTAAAACTCGGTGTTGAGGACAACATTGTCAATTTCGCAAATCTTGATACGGAGCTTGGGTTACCCCGGGTACGCCAGCATGCAGAACATATTCTTGCAGACATGCATGATAACGTAAAAATAGATGAAATAATAGGCGGACTGGATGAATATCCCATTGCAGGCCAGCAGGTCAGGCAACTTATAAAATCAAAATACAAAGATTTCGATTTTGCCGTGATCGCCGGTGTACCCCATGCAATACCAATGGAAGCGCTTGAAGGCATGGAACTTATATCTATCACTAATGGACCCAGACAGGTTCATCCCCTGAAAGATATGGGGCATAAACATGTGCTTGTGGAGATAGACCTCCATCCAAAAACACTGGGTGTGACAAATATTGTGGAATCTGAATTCGGAGCCACATTAAGGCAACTTGCCAGGGAGGAGTGAAATGAATCCACAGAAAAGGATTGCAATCTACGGTAAAGGCGGCATCGGGAAATCAAGTACTGCATCCAATGTAGCCGCTGCGTGTGCCGATGAGGGCTATAATGTCATGATCATCGGATGTGACCCCAAGAGCGATTCATCCATAACCCTCCTGGGAGGAAAACGTATCCCCACTATCCTGGATCTACTCAGGGAGGGTATGGAAATAGAAGAGGAAGACGACGTGGTTTTTGAGGGATACAAGGGAGTGAAGTGTGTAGAGGTCGGTGGACCTGAACCGGGTATAGGTTGTGCCGGCAGGGGAATCATTGTTGCAATCCAGAAACTCAAGAAGATATCCGAATCCATGAAAGAAATGGACCTTATCATTTATGATGTGCCCGGGGATATCGTATGTGGCGGATTTGTCGCCCCGATCAGGAAAGGACTGGTCAATGAGGCCTATGTCCTTACATCCGGGGAATACATGCCCCTGTATGCAGCCAACAACATTTGCAAGGGATTGTCCCGTATAAATACGAAACTTAGCGGTGTAATCTGCAACTCACGCAGTGTCAGTCGGGAAGAGGAGATAGTTAGCAGATTTGCAAATGAAATTGGAAGTGACCTGGTGGCCTTTATACCAAAGGAGCAGATCGTTCAGGACTGCGAAAGGGATGGCTATTCCGTGCTTGAAAAGGCGGGAGAGACACCTATTGCCGAAGTGTATCGCAGCCTTGCAAGAAATATAATGGCCAGCGATTGTGCGGTCGATCCCGGGGCACTGACAGATGAGCGGCTCAGGGAACTTACCCGGTAAGGAATTGTATGTCCGATCAAAATCTTATGGAGATGCCCCGTCTGCTGATATCCGCAGATCGTTCTTCTTCCGGTAAAACAACAATTGTTGCCGGAATGCTGGCAGCCCTTACTGCAAGGGGATACAGGGTACAGCCTTTCAAGGTCGGCCTGGACTACATCGATCCGAGTTATCATTCTGAAATCACTGGTCGTAATGCCCGCAATATTGACGGCTACCTCATGGATGAGGAAGGAATTCGTGATGTGTTCACCCATGGATGTGAAACTGACAAGAAGGCAGATGTTGCCATCATCGAAGGCGTAAGGGGTCTCTATGAAGGCTTTGATAGTTTCACCGACACTGGAAGTACTGCCCAGATAGCAAAAATACTCAAATGTCCGGTAGTGCTGATAATCAATGCCCGCAGTATCACACGTTCAGCCGCAGCCCTTGTAAAAGGTTACACCTCTTTTGATGAAAATATAAACATTGCAGGAGTAATCCTGAATAATATCGGAAATCCCCGCCATGCAAAAAAGGCCAGTGAAGCCATTGAGCACTACACCGGGATTCCCGTACTTGGAACCATCCGCAGGGATAATGCAATGCAGATATCCATGCGCCACCTCGGACTGATTCCGGCTCTTGAAGGACGCAGACGTATCAGTGACCTGGACCAACGAATCGGAACTATCCGGGACAGGGTGGACGAGGGGGTGGATATTGCAGAGATACTTAAAATTGCAAACTCTGCAGAACCTGTCGAAAAACCTCCAAGGAGCATGTTCACATCCCGTGACATAAACGGAAAAAGGCCTAAAATCGGTGTGGCACTTGACGAGGCATTCAATTTTTATTATTATGATAACATCGAATTGCTCCAGCTGGCAGGTGCAGACCTGGAATATTTCAGCCCGGTCCATGATGGTAAGTTACCGGATGTTGATGGATTGTATATCGGAGGAGGATATCCCGAACTTTTTGCCCCCCAGCTTCAGGACAATGAATCCCTGCGCCGGGAGATTCGGGAAGCATCCAGATCAGGAATGCCCATTTATGCAGAATGTGGTGGGCTTATGTACCTGACAGAGAAACTCACCACCGGCGTAAAAGGAAAAGGCACATACCATATGGCAGAAATGCCCGAAGCCACAACCGAAATGGTGGGAGCATTACCCGGCCACACCCTTATGGGACATACACGTGTGGTTAGTTACAATAACGGTCAAATCGTAAAGGATGCGATCATAGGCAAAAAGGGTAATACATTCAGGGGCCATGAATTCCACCACTCCGAGATAAGGGAAATCCCGGATAGCACGGATTTTGCCATTAAACTTTCCCGGGGCATCGGAATCAAAGGTGAATGGGACGGGATGACAGTAGAAAATACACTGGGATCCTATGCACATCTGGAAGGCGTTTCCTACCGTGAATTTGCCAGGTCCTTTGTGGATTCTATACTGAAGTAAAACCAACCTATAAATAAAAGCGAATCTCATTGTGCCATCGCTATTTACTGTTTACCGGGTGCTCGGCTTGATTGGAAAATTGAAAGAAGACAGGGTTGTTGCCGGCAAAGAGGCAATTGAAGAGATATATGAAACCAGTTATTACGGCAGGCCCAAAAAAGACAATTTAATACTCACCCTGGTTGAAGCAGCACACCTGCTTTACCGTGAGAAACTCGAAATTGAAAGTGAAGGCAAATCACTTGGATTTGAAGAGTATTTCAAGAGTGCATCCCTGTTAAACCCAAATTTTGAACTCAAATATATTGTGTATAAGGACCTTCGAGAGCGTGGGTTTTACGTTCAGCCGGGAGTTGCGGATTTCAGAGTATATCCACGGGGTGGCAAACCCGGAAAATCCTCATCCAGAAGTTATGTGTATGTTCATTCGGAAAGAGTTGCCCTTCCTCTGTCCGTTCTTTTGAAAAATCTGGAATCAGCATGTAACGTGCACAAACAGCTCATAATTGCAGTTGTGGACGAGGAAAGCGACATTACCTATTATGAAGTGCAGGAATCAGACCCTGCAGGTAATATGGAACAGCTGTATCCTTCACTGCATACTCCTGCAACTATGCTTGAGGATCGTGTCATTGTCTGGAACAGCGAGGCTTCCGGTAAACTGTACGAAAATGGTTTTTATGGAAAACCCCTGGATCAAAAAAGGCTACAACTGTCCCTTGTAGAGGGGGCTTTCCTGCTAAAGAACAACATAATTGAAGTAACCACACGAAAGGATGACAACAAACTCAATTTTGATGAATTCTGCGAAAGGGCCGCGCATATCGAGCCTCTTTTCCAGAGGAAATACAGGGTATATGAAGATCTCAGGACCCGAAAACTCGTACCTAAAACCGGATTCAAGTTCGGTACACATTTCAGGGTCTACAGTGAAGTGAAGTCCCCATCAGAGATTGCCCACTCCGAATACCTGGCCCATTCGATTGGTACACAGCATGAATTTTCCCTGCCGGTTATGTCAAGGGCAATCAGGCTGGCCAACAGTGTGCGTAAAAAAATGCTCTTTGCAATAGAAGCCGATGAAATACGTCATATTGATATTACACGTGTGAAAATGTAAAGACCCAAAAACACAGGCAAATAAAAAAGACGAGCTTATTTCAATCCCGGGAACAACTCAAGCGAAGGTATAAGATGAGAAATGAAAAGGATACAAAAATAGCAATCGCCCTGCTTTTTATAGCAATACTTGCAGTTGCAATTACCTATGCCCTGTATCCCTATATTGAAGCTTTTTTTGCTGCCCTGATTATTTATGTAATAATGAAACCCGCGCATGATTTGCTGACAAAAAGGCTGAAAATCAATAACCGGGCTGCCTCCATTGTATTGATCGTGCTATCCATTGTAATTATAATAATTCCCCTGTACTACCTGATAATCCTTCTATCCCAGCAGGTAGGGCAGGTGCTGGAAATTGTAACAGTAAATATGGATATTATCTACGGGGATTTACAAAAAATAAATGAACTGGTTCCGGCTCTGGACCTGGAACAGAAAGCATCGGATCTCGTCACAACAATTGGGGGATTCGTAAGCCAGCTTGTGCTGGAAACCATTCAGAACCTGGGAAACCAGCTTATCGGCCTGATTATAATGGTTTTCCTGTTGTACTACCTGTTTACCACGGATGATAAGACACTTAAGGACCTGACTTCCAATATAATCCCTTTCAGTGACAGCAACAAGGATAAATTGATTGGGGAAATGAAGAATATCATCCATTCCACAATAATAGCCACTTTCTTCATAGCAGCCGTGCAGGGCGGATTACTTGCATTCACCTTTTATCTGCTTGACATCCAGGGAGCAATACTATGGGGATTCGTCACACTGATTCTTTCAATAATGCCTGTTGTAGGTGCCCCTCTTGTATGGGGCCCGGCAATTATTTTCAAAGTAATCGAAGGAGATTTGTTTGCTGCAGGTGTCATTTTTATAGCAGGAATGGTAATCAGCAACATAGATAATTTCCTGCGTCCTTATATTCAGGATAAGGTAGGTGCAATCCATCCCTTTGTTTCCCTGTTGGGAATTTTCATAGGAATATACCTATTCGGACTGGTTGGTATCGTAGTTGGGCCACTGGTTCTTTCTTCCTTCCTGCTGATGTTAAGAATGTTCTATGAGGATTACATCAAAACCTGATATTCAATAACTGTTGACTTTTTTCCTGATGCCCCTGAACATCTGTCCTACCACATATTGAGGAGGTGTCAACTTACCCCCGGGTTTTACACGCCCTGCTTTTATCGCAGAGAGGACGGAATCCACCGATTCATCCTCTACATCGATGTCAGTATAGGACCTGCCAACCATACATGGCTCATGAGCATCACTGCCTCCTACTTGCGGCAATCCCAGCCTTTCGGCAACTATCTTTGCCCTTGTATTGGCATAAGGGGTTAAACAACGAGAATTGAAAACTTCAACTGCATCCACATCCAGACCTTTCAGATGCCCGATCCCATGAGAGGTTTTTTTGTAGGGATGAGGTATGATTACAACCGCTCCCAGTTTACGTGCAGATTCAATCGTGGAAAATACATCCATTCCCGCAGGCACACTTTCCGATGCACCCAGCACAAGCACATGGCCTTCAACAGAACTTACTTCCTGCCCGGGGATTACCAGTATATCCGAAGCAATTTCTAAAGCCCGTCGTGCACAGGTAAAACCACCTTCAACACTGTCATGATCACATATAGCAACCCCATCCATCCCGTTTTTTTTAGCCCATTTTAGGATGGAATCAAATTGAGAATCACTATCTTTTGAAAAACAGGAGTGCACATGCAGATCGATCAACATATAGTAAAGGCTATGCAATTTGAATTTATAAATCTTTGGAGGTGGTTTCAGCCGTATTACCGGAAACTTAATCTTTTTTCGAGAGATCTGGCTTTGTGATAGACCTCATTTCTGGCCTCCACATCCATGACAACAGTATTACCATAATTTATACTGTGCACGATTCCTTCCTCAAAAAGCCAGGAAACAGCAGACATGCTTTCACCTGACATAGGCAACTCCAGGGTAAACCGTTTCCATTCAGGCAGATGGGAGTGAATAATATCCTTGAGTTCATCCAGCCCTTCACCGGTCTTTGCAGAGACCACCACTGGATTGGGAGCCAGGTAGGCGATCGATCTGAGCCGGGAGCTGAGTTCTTCGGAAGAAAGCCTGTCAGCCTTGTTGATAGCGGAGATGATTGTGGCTTTTTCGAGACGTTCCCAGAATATTTCATGGGATACGGCGAGTTTTTTCCTTATAACATCTACCGGCTCACTGATATCCACCACAAGCAGGATGATGTCCGCCCTGAATACATCTTCCAGGGTTGAGCGGAATGCATCCACCAGAAAATGGGGGAGATCTTCTATAAATCCCACGGTGTCTGTGAGGAGGGTCCATCGGCCATTAATATTCAGATATCTTGTGGTGGGAGAAAGAGTGGTAAAAAGCATATTTTCCACCTCCACATTCTCATCTACCAGACTCCGGAATAATGTGCTTTTTCCCGCATTCGTATAACCTGCAAGGGACAACAGGGAAAAACCTTTGGAATGCCGGTAACCACGCAGGTTTTCACTGTCTCTCTGTCCTGTGCTGAGTTCTTTTTTAATGCGGCTTATACGTTTCTTGACATCCTGCTCATAGGAGTCCTCATAGCCTCCCAGACCCATGAAACCGGGGCGCTCTTCCATTTTTAGCAGGGATACGATTTTCCTGGCTCTGGGAAGTTCATATTCCAGCCTGGCAAGTTCAACCTGCATACGGGAACGCCTGGTGGTGGCCCGGCTTGCAAAAATTTCCAGGATCAATTGAAACTTATCTATTACCTCGCACTTGCACATCTCGGAGAGGTTATATACCTGGGTTACAGAAAGGGGATTGTAGAATATTATTTTTGCAGGTTTTTGTGACAGGGCCAGCTCTGCAACCTCTTCTGCCTTACCTTTGCCTATCTGGTATTGTCGGTCAGGGTAACGGGTCTGGATCACTTCAGAGACTACATTATAATTTCCAGCCCTGGCAAGTTCCCTTAATTCAGCAAATTTGCGTTGGTTTTGCGACTCACTGCAACGGGGAATTCTCCTCTGTACAAGAATTACATCTTTCATATGGTTTAACTCTGGATTATGAAAATATAGTTTATAGATTATCTTTGATTGGTTCCCATGACCGGGGATCAAGAAGTAAATTGCGACTGCTCAGGGATATATGGTGAGCGATTTCAACACCCATCCTTTCACTCAGGGATTCTGGATATTTGAAAGATGCGGTGAACATACTGTTTGAAAGCCATTCAGGCTGGTTGAAAAGATCTCCTTCCTCTGCCACTATGATTACTCCTCCCATTCCTTCAACTGTTCTTTCAATCATCTGTACAACATCCACAACCTCGGGTGGGTTGTCACTCACAAATGGTTTGATATTTACACCATGTATCTGTTTCACATGCCCTCCTGACACCGAAAGGGATACAGCGGCACATACCATCAGGTATCTGGAATTATGCCGATGCCGCCCTGATATATCTACAGCAATTATCCTTTTCATTTTTAAATTCCCGGTTATTTGAAGTATTCCGCCCTTAGTAAGATTTTTAGTAATAAAATATTTGTCTTTTTAGTATGCAGACCTTGAAGAAGATTTTTAAACATAAGTTAGATCGTTGTAGGGATAGGAGAAAAAATGCATTGTACCTTTTATTGTCTTGGATGACATGAAAAATAAGTAATTTAGTCCCATTTTTTTGCTGTCCACTACCATTGATGAGCCGTGAGGAGGACTTCCTCATATTGGGAATTATTGAATAAAAAAACAATTGATCTGGAAGGGTCCTGTATCCATATTTCAGTACTTAGCTAATTAGAGCATCTGAACTTAACAACACCTCCCGTTAGATTTATATGCGGCGAAAGCGCCGCCATATGTCATTTCTACCATTCAGTTCAAGGACCTGTGAGAAGGTCGAATTAAGACCAAAACACTGTATTGATACCATTCTTAAACCATTTTTCGATAATATCGGCATCAAGATAAACGGTCAACTCAGCTCCAAAGATCTATTTTACACTGCCATATGTATGGCAGTGGATAAAAGTTCAGTTCATTCTGCATCAAAACACTATCAAGAGATTCCATGTGAGACATCTTTGAGATATCATCTCAGGAAACTAAGTCTTGAAGAACTTATCCAGGCAAATCAAAGTATTCTGCTTCACAGTTCTGTCAGTACTCTAAAACCAGAGAAAAAGTATGAGTTTGCTATCGAATCATCTTACAGGATGAGAAATATTGTTAAACCAAGGACATCAACAAAAGATGTAACTTTCAGATATTTCTTTACAATATTATCGTTCCTGCTCAGAAATGTATGGATATATCTCCAGAAAAAGCATTTTACAATCGTAAAACCAGGTCCAATAACCATTGATGAAGACAAGTTCAGGTTTGCCAGATTTATTTTGTTTGTTGAAGAATGGCTTAGGAGAAAGTTAAGGATTCAGCTAGTAGTGCAGTGTTTAAGGTAATTCAATAGGGGTAGGAAAAAGATGGAGGTAAAATTAGAGAACTACTGAACTTTCTTTTTTAGTGATATCATCTACTATACAGACACCACCTATAACCTCTCTCCCTATTTTGATTGGTGAAAACCATTTGTGGTACATTCGTTTTAATCCATTTTCACTGATGCTGCAGGCACCATTGTATTCACAATATTCGCCATCAAGGCATCTTCTGTACCACTCTTCAAGTCTGCCGTCAACAGCATCATGAAACACATTTCCGCCCTTGAGATCGTCCTCGCTGCACTGAAGCAACTTTGGAAATACTTCATTAAAATATGTTATATTTCCTTTTTTGTCAAAAGTGACAATACCAAGTGGCGCATTCTGGACAATGCTTTCGTTGAATTGTTTGAGATAAGCGATCTCATCCATCATCCTCTGATGTTCTGTAAGGTCATCTGCTACACCAACCGCTTCTAGGACCTTTCCGTTCTTCATCAAAGGGCTGATGCTGATGTTGAAATATTTATCGTGTCCTTCGTCATCAAGGAACTTCAGCATCCCTGTGCTCTTATTCCCGTTCTTGAGATTCTCAATAATATTTTCCAGTTTTTCAGCGTCATCTTTATGAACGAAATCCAGTATATTGTGTCCAATTGTTTCACCTGGGCTTATTTTTAGGTAGTCATAGCTCACTGGATTGACATAGGTGAAGTTTCCTGCAGGATCAATGGAGAACACAAGGTCGGGGTTTGTTTCAACGAGTGTCTGGTATTTTTCCTTTGACCTCTTAAAATCACTGATTATTCTGTCGACTTTACGGATCGCTCTTTCCTGCATTTTTTGAGTGGTGCTAATCAGATGTTGCATTTCAGCTGATATCGAGTCGATGCTCTCCAGTTCAGGTGCATGGTCGCCCATTTCAATTGTTGCTTCTTCGATAACATCGGAAATAGAAACTCCTCTTTCCTTTGCAACTTTTTTTAACATGTCATATACAGGGGTTTTGATTGTTGTACTCGAATATCCTTCAGTCGGCATATGTGCTCCATATATTTTCTATATTAATATATGTATTTCTCTACTCTGAGCTATCTCCAATTAGAGGTATAAAATAAAGTTACATGGTATGTTTTATATGTTACGGTAAGATATACCATAAACTTTTTATTTACACAGGATATACTTTTTTATGAAACCTATTAGTGGAGGTATAGGAAGTGAAGAAAATATACGACAAGATGGCCAGAGAGGCCATAAATGCACAGAAGGCTGTTATAAGCACGATTAAAGATAAAAGAGGAACAGAGTTCAAAGTGACTGACGCAAAACCGTATGTGGATGCTGTCAATCAGATGTCTCCAGAGGGTGGGCAAAGCAAGGAAGTATTCGATTTGCATATTGATTCGGTCAATGCTCACTATAATGTCATGACATCCCTTACTGACACAGTTAGGCCGGAAGACGATCCCTTCGTTGAGCATTACCAGACACCCCCTGTCCTTGAAATTCTCTATGATGAAGACCCGGCATTCAGGGCATCCGTCGAGAAATTTGTTGATGCTATTGGAAAAGCTGAAGCCCTTATAGGGAAGGAATCAATAAGAAGATATGGTGGATTCTATGGTCCGACCTGTGTTGTGGATTTTGCATTCAGTCCCGGAAGTACCAGCAATGTCGTCAACAGGATTCTTCAGAACCTGGACATCCCTGATGATCACAAGCGCACAATACTCTCCTCTAAATCCTGGGGTATGAATACCTCGTACGGTATTGGTGCTCAGTTCCAGACATCTTTGGAAGAAGGCAAGACTGCTGCCGATGCAGTGAAAGATGAAATTGAAATGCTCAAAATGATATACGATACGCCGGTGGAAGCCCAGGCACTTCTCATGGAGCAGCATGGCCACACCTCCTTCGATGTCAAAAAATATATGGAAGGATATCGGAAAAAAATGGAAGGCACTGTGAAAGCTGCAATGGATGAGGAAATCTTCTACGGAAACATAGTAACCGTTCCTGCATATGGTGTAGGAGACGTTGCGCACCACATATCTCAGTCCATGTTCAATATGACAAAAGATGATATGACGATGGCTATCCTGGAAGCTGTCAGCGGTGTGCTCTATGACACACTAGAAAGTGCAATGGGCAAGTTCAAAAACGAGTATTCTCCACTGACAATCGCTACCGATGCTACAGCAGGTGCTACCACTAAAATTCTCTGGATGGATGGCTTCACTACAATGATGGTCAATGATCTGCTGGTAAAGAGATTCCACAATTATGTCCTCACCAATCCTGCAAGGGATGCTGCAGCAGAGTTGCATAACGTGGATTTCATAGACCTGATCGAGAAGGGTGAGCGCATTATCGACCACAAACCAAGGGGAGCCGGATCGGTAGTCCAGGGCATACCTATTGACTACAGTGCGATCGAAAACAATGATGTGATAAATAACCCGCAGCGTTATGCATATCCTGCATGTGCGATAACTGTCCGTTTCTCCTCCCTTATGAGGCTTGCTGACTTCCCATGCCTGCTCACAAGTGAGCCTGTAACCGCAACCCTCATGACGAATATAATTTCTCTGCATAAGGAGGACCCACACTCCCCGGCAAGGGTGTGTAAGTTCTGCACTGCAAACTACTTTGATTACAAGTGCAACTATTGCAACTGGAAGGAAGCAGTGTGAAAAGCCTAGAGATAGTGTGCCTTCTTTGAACACTATCTTATTTTGAGAGGTGTCTTTATGTCAGAAATAAGTTTGTTCAAAAGGTCCATTGCTGAACTCATAGGTACCTATGTGCTGGTGTTCCTTGGTACCGGATCTGTAGTGACCGCTATGTTGCTGGTGCAAGGTGCGAACCGGATCCCGGAGAATTCTTTTAATGTTGGTCTAAACATCGAAGCCTGGTTTGCTATAGGCATTGCTTTTGCCATAGCGATAATTGCAATGATATATGCATTTGGGCACATATCGGGTACACATATCAATCCTGCAGTGAGCATTGCACTGTGGGCCACAGGACGTTTTCCTGCAAAGGATATGATGGGTTACATCGTTGCTCAGTTAATAGGCGCAAGTCTTGCATCATTTACAATTGTGGCAATTTTAGGTTCCCGTGCAGTTGATACTGGCCTGGGGGCAACTGCAATGTTCGACGGTGTCAGCTATAGTCAGGCAATACTTTGTGAAGCAGTAGCAACTTTCTTCCTGATGCTGACAATTATGGGTTCAGCTGTCGACAAAAGAGCACCAGCAGGTTTTGCAGGACTGGCAATCGGTCTTGTAGTTGCTGCGGACATAATTGTTGTTGGGAACATAACAGGATCATCGCTTAACCCTGCCCGTACTTTCGGACCGTATCTTGCCGAGTTTATGCTGGGAGGTACGAACTTCTGGTGGCAGTTCCCAATCTATATCATCGGACCAATAGTTGGAGCTTTAGTGGCTGCTTTTGTCTATGACTATGTAACAGAATTGAAAAGTTGCGAATGATGTAATTCATTCTTCGTTCTTTATTTATTTATTTATTTATTTATTTATTTATTTATTTATTTATTTATTTATTTATTTTAGTGTAACTATTCAACCTAATTTACTTCTGCCAAGCTGATTCCCCATCATTGATGAGGCGGGAGAAGGACTTCCTCATATTTGGAATTATTGAAAAAATAAGACAGTTGACCCTTATGGTCCTGCCTTCATTTTTAAGAGTTTACTTTAAGAGTCTTGCCATATCCTCTTCTACAGTAGTGTTCGGTGTTATGTTGAACTTTTCCACCAGCACTTTCAATACATTAGGGGAAACAAATGCCGGCAGTCTCGGTCCAAGCGTGATATCCTTTATTCCAAGCCTCAGGAGAGAAAGCAATACAAGGACTGCCTTTTGTTCATACCATGCGATATTGTAGGAGATAGGTGCATCATTGACATCTTCAAATCCAAGTCTGGCCATAAGTCCCTGTGCAATGATTACCAGTGAAAATGAATCATTACACTGTCCTGCATCCAGTACTCTGGGAATGCCGTCAATGTCCCCCAGGTTAAGTTTATTGTAGCGATATTTTGCACATCCAGCGGTAAGTATGACAGTGTCTTCGGGCAGTGCCTCTGCAAAATCTGTGTAGTACTGCCTGTCCTTGTGACGTCCGTCACACCCTGCCATTACAATGAACTTCTTAATTTTGCCCGCCTTGACAGCATCAACAATCTTGTCTGCATTGGACAATACGGTGTTGTAGGCAAACCCACCCGTAATGGTACCTTCTTCCAGTTGCACAGGAGGTTCACAGGCTTTTGCCTGCCCGATGATGGCAGAGAAGTCTTTCTTACCATCTTTAGGTACAATGTGTGTGGCACCATCATAACCTACGGACCCGGTAGTGTATAATCTGTCAATGTAGGTCTTCTTCGGAGGAACTATACAGTTGCTTGTCAATAATACTGGTCCGTTGAAACTCTCGAATTCCTGCTTCTGGTGCCACCATGACCCACCATAGTTGCCCACCAGGTGTTCGTACTTCTTAAACTCAGGATAGGCATTGGCAGGCAGCATCTCACCGTGGGTATATACATCGACACCGGTTCCCTCTGCCTGATCCAATAATTGTTTCAGGTCATTCAGGTCATGCCCACTTATGAGAATTGCAGGGTTGCTTCTAGTTCCGATATTGACCTGAGTCGATTCCGGATGCCCGAATGTAGTGGTATTTGCCATGTCAAGTGCTGCCATCACATCAAAACCCTTTTCCCCGCATCTCAGGACCAGGGAGATGAGTTCCTTTTCAGTTAGGCTGTCATCCGTGGTTGCCACAAGGCCTTTCTCAACAAATGAATTGACCTTTTTATTGGTATGTCCAAGCATCATAGCATGATGGGCATATGCTGCAATTCCTTTGATACCAAAGATCAACAATTCTCTTAATGACCGGATATCTTCATCCTCTGTTGCAAGTATGCCGGTATTCCTGTCATTGAGGTTTTCCGGGGTCACAGTTGCTATCCCGGGCAAATTGTTCTCATCAAGTGCATTGTTATCCAGAAGTTTCTGCTTGATCTCCTTCTGAAGCTCGAATCCCCTGTCAATACGTTCCTGAATACCGGTTGCTCTGAAATCGGTATTTGTTATGGTTGAGAACAATGCATCGAACATAAAATCATCAGTGCTCGTCTCAGAAATGCCCGCCTTTCTTGCTTTCTGGTTGTAGAATGAAATGCTTTTAAGCACATAGATAAGATCGTCCTGAAGGTCTGCAACTTCCCCTTTCTTACCGCACATACCATTCTTAGTGCAACCTTCCCCGTTCATTGTTTCTTCACACTGATAACAGAACATTTTATCACCTTTATTTTTAGTTATGGAATGTAGGTATGCAACCATTTATCTGTTTGAGATTGTGGTTGCCACCTTGTAAGTTAACACTGATATATCTGAGATGTGACTATTTATAGAGATAGTTTCCACTTTGATACTTCTAAAACCCACTCCTCTATAAGCTATGTTGTCACACCTACTTAAAATACCGGTGGCAAAGAATCAGATGTGATTTTATTTTCTTATATTTCGTCCTATAATAACCCCATAGTTTCCACTGGAATTTATTATTCCAAACCCAATATATGCAAATTATATAATGTATTTATTATGTACAATTGTGCTTTTGAAATTTTTTATATTATATGTGCCAAGCTCTTCCCTAATATTGTTGGAAATATAATTAGCGAAAAACAGTGGCCTGTTCTAGATTAAGTATTCATAAAAGGTAGTTACAAGAAAAAGAATAATAATAATTAAACACCAATCTGTCACTATTATTCTGTTCATGCTTTTATCTTTTGCAAACCCCTTACTTGTTACAATACCCGGGAGCAGGTTTTGCAAATTTTATTTTTTTGATGGCACCGTTAGTGTAAATGTCGTTCCTTTTCCTAATTCACTTTCCACCTTGATTTTACCTCCATACCTTTCAACAACTTTTTTGACAATGTATAAACCAATCCCAGTATTCCCGGTACTTCCAGCCTTGAAATTTTCATCAAATATTTTGTCAAGGATATCTTTTTTCATCCCAGCCCCGTAATCCCTGATACTGATCTCACTATAGTCTTTGTTAGGGGATATCACAATATCCATTTTTTCTGTTTTGCCATGGTTAATGGCATTTCGAATCAGATTGTCAATTACAGAACTGAATGCTTCATCAGCTACAATCTTACCGTAACCGCTAATATTGAACTGGATGGGGTAATTGGAACTTACTTCTTCTATTATTTCACGGGTTTCATATACTGCAAGTTTGCCTCCTTTGGATACCGTATATTCCAGATTTTTCATGTCATTAACCAATTTTATACTGGCTTCTACAGATTTCATGACTTTGCTCAGATAAGTAAAATCGCCCTTTTTTTCTGACAGGTATGTTGCCATCTGAATCACGTTTAGATGATTCAATATGTCATGGCGCAATATTCGATTGATTACCTGTAAAATATCCTTAATTTCAGTTTGTTGAATTTCTATCTTTTTTCTTTCAGCAATAGAGTGAATTACCACTACATACCCACTTGTTATTCCGGATTTTTCTTCAATTGCAGAAATACTGAGTTCTACAAAAAACGGTTCCTGGCTATAGGAGAAAAGTAATAGTTCTTTATGATGTAAGGGAAATATGCTTTCCTGCTGTGATAATGTAAATACACCATTTTCAGAATTTGATGTTGTTTCTTTAAATTGCAAAACTTCATCGATTGGTTTGTTGATGATGTCCTGGTTATTACCAATAAAAGAGAATGCTTTTTGATTAACCAGTGTAATAATAAAATTCTCATCTGTCACAATTACAGGATCTGCAATATTTTGAAGTGTGACTTTGAATCTCTCTATTTGATATTCCAGATTTTTATTTGTCTTTACAAGATCACGTTGAGTATTTACTAACTCATTATTCAACTGTGACATCTGATCATATATTTCACTGTCATCCATGCCTATCCCTTCACAAGAATATACAAATCCGGCTTCTTCTGCTATGTTTATTTCAGCAACAAATCACTCAAACGTTATTTCCTGTCAAATAATTCATTTGCCAGCGCCACCGACTGCTTTGCATCCGGAGCATAGAGATCCGCACCCACTTTTTCCCATAATTCAGGATCGATGTTGAATGGATGTCCACCTACCATGATAGTTGTATTTTCCAGATCTTTTGAATTCCTCAATTCCTGAACCAGTGCCTTTAGCTTATGAACATTGATTGAAAGGGTAGCAGAAACAATAACAACCTGCGCATTTGTATCATTAACTGTCTGTATTATACTTTCTGCAGGCGTATTTGCTCCCAGGTAATAACTATTCCAGCCATCCATCTCAAAGAAGTCTGCAACCATTCTCACGCCCAATTCGTGTAATTCATTACCTATGCAGGTAGCCACAACGGTCCTATCCTTATTTCCCTGTGAAATCATTTCTGGATAAAGCCGGGACATAATGTGTTGAGTTGAAGCAGTAATATAGTGTTCTTTGGCAACGCTTATCACGTTGGTTTGCCAGAGTCTTCCCACTTCATATTGTGAAGGCTGGAATATATTAAGATAGATATCTTCTATAGTCGCTCCTTTTTCAAGAGCACTGAAAATTAAGTCGGATGCAGCATTCTTTTTTCCTTCAATAAGCAGGTCAATATATTTGCCTGCTAATTTACCATAATATGTATTTCGATCAATATAAGATACTGTATCATTTTCTTTTTCTTCAAATGCCATTAACCCGGCATCTAGATATTCATGTATAATATCTGCTTCTTCCTTTGTAAACTGGTTTTCAGCAACTTTTTCGGAAACAACTTCTTTTATAATCTGAAAGTTTGTGATCAGGTATTTTTCCGGAATTCCCAGGTTATGCATAAGGACTTTGACCCATTGCATGTAATCCAGGAATAGAGGTTTACTATGAACACAGATAGCTTCTCCCAGGTAGAATATGTGATATCTACAATCCTGCAATGACAGTTTTTTTCCTTTTTTGCCATACTTTGCAGTCAATTCGGGTTGCCGGGCATATTGTCTTTCGACAACCTTTTCTGAAAGAGTGTTACAATTGGTATACAAAAATTGGCCCATTGATGTACATTTTTCAGGTATTGTATTACTGAGTTGCATATTTTATCCCGGGGTTTTATTTCCTAATTCAGTTTAAGCGGCAATGTAGTATGGCTATAAATCTATTTTTATAAAAGAATAAGTTGGCCTTTTACGACTAATGGGGCGTAGGGGTAGAGAAAGCCTATGACTTTAGTCATAGGATGAATCGTACCCCACTCATTTAGTTAATCACAAATGTTATATAGATGTCAGACATATAATACATTATCATGGCAACAGAGAGATGGAAACATAGCAATACAACGGTGTATAACATTGGTTTTCATTTAATATGGTGTCCTAAATATAGACGCAATGTTTTAGAAAATGAGATTGAAGCACGTTTAAAGGAACTTCTCTATAATAAAGCAGAAGAAATCGGAGTAATCATTGAAAAAATGGAAATAATGCCCGACCACGTTCATCTATTTGTGAAAACTACACCTACAATGAGTCCTCATTGGATTGTTCAACAATTGAAGGGTTATACATCTCGTATTTTAAGACAAGAATTTTCAGAAATGAGAACTAGACTCCCGACATTATGGACTCGAAGCTACTATTGTGAATCTGTAGGTCACATTTCGGAAACAACGGTTAAAAAATACATTGAGGAACAGAAAAATAAATGATACTCACATACAAAATCAAGCATCATCGAGATTTTTCCGATGAACTAAAAAAGGCTAAACAAGTAGCCCACTATGTATTAGAGCATCATCCGCATTCAGCTAAATTCAGTTCCAAAGATGTAAAACAATTCGGATTAAAATCAGTGATGAGCAATCAGATTATTCGTAAATACGGGCGTAATAAGAAGATAAAACGTGTCAATAAGGTTAAATTAACAATCCCTAAACAGGGAATCCAGTATGCCCCTGCATCACAAATTATCAAAATAACAGCATTGAAATTGGAACTTAAACATGAAATCCCCATCTACTTCGACACTATCAATCAGATTGAAGTAGATAACGAATATCTCTTTGTTTCTGTAACCCACAAAGAAAATTCAGAATATGAAGCTACAGAATGGTTAGGAGTAGACCGAAATACTACAGGTCATATAGCAGTCGTAGCATCTCCTGATACTGGAAAAATTATGAAACTCGGTAAATCAGGACAACATATTCATGAAAAATACAAACATATCCGTAAAAATCTACAAAAGAGAGGTAAATATCGAAAAGTAAAACAACTCAAAAACCGTGAAAGTAGAATCGTCCGAGACATTAACCACAAAATTAGCAAGAAGATAGTGGGTAATGCCTATGAAAATGGCTACGGAATCAAGCTCGAAGAACTCAAGGGCATCCGTAAGAACAAGAAACAAGCAAAGTCATTCCGTTATTCCTTGAATAGTTGGTCTTTCTATCAGTTCCAAATGATGATAGAATACAAAGCCAAACTACTTGGAGTTCCTATCGCTTATATCGACCCTGCATACACTTCTCAATCATGTAGCAGATGCGGTCATATAGGGGACAGAAATGGCAAAAACTTCCAGTGTCCTTCTTGTGGACACGTTGAACATGCGGACGTTAATGCAGCTTTCAACATTGCATTATCTCCAAACATAGTTCGATTTGCTACAGAAAGTGATGTAGCAAAGGGGAATACTGGTATCCCCAAAGCGGCAATGATTAGAAAGCAATCAACCGTAGAACCCCACGCACTTTAGTCGTGGGAGTATGTCAGCAACAATTGAATGTAAGAGATTTTCATCCCGGGTATTATGTGGTAAATAATTATATACCTCCAGATTGCTTTTCTTTATGAGGTCTAAAAGGCACATGAATTAGGTATACAAATACGATGTAATTATTATCGGAGCCGGACCTGCCGGGATGTTTGCAGCCAATGAACTTTCCGGTCATGGTTTGAAAATCCTGGTAATTGACAGGGGCAGAGATGTCGAAAAGAGACATTGTCCTATGGAATCCGTTCAACACTGTATGCACTGTACCCCCTGCAATATCATGTGTGGAGTTGGCGGAGCGGGGACATTTTCTGACGGGACCCTGAATTTAAGACCGGATACCGGAGGAGATCTTTTAGAATTCACTCATGATCAGGAGAAGGCATGGGAACTTGTGGATTATGTGGATAATATATTCCTGCAGTGTGGTGCCACAGAAAAAATGATCTCACCAAAGGGAGAAGATGTAGAACAACTACAACGCCGGGCTGCGTCGGTGGGAGCAAAATTCATCGATATAAAACAACGGCATATAGGAACAGATAACGCACCTGCTGTTATTGGGAACTTTAAAAAGAGACTTGATGAAAATGGAGTGGATTTTCTCCTGAATACTGACGTGAAAGATCTCTGGATTGAGAACAATGTCTGCAGGGGTGTTTTTCTGAATAACGGCAGGACAATAGAATGCAGTTATACGCTTCTTGCACCCGGCAGGATTGGGGGAAAATGGGTCAATGAAATGGTTGATAAACATTCCATTGATGCCCGGTTTGCAGGTGTGGACATCGGCGTTCGTGTGGAGGTTCCTGCAATCATAATGGATCCTGTGACCAAAATTAACCGTGATCCGAAATTCCACATCCAGACCCGCAAATATGACGATTTCATACGTACTTTCTGTACCAATGAACACGGTTTTGTTGTCAGGGAAGAGTATGAAGGATTCATTGCCATCAACGGGCATTCAATGCATGACACGGTTTCTGAGAATACCAATTTCGCATTCCTGGTACATATCGAACTGACAAAACCCATTGAAAACACAATAAAGTATGCCAGGTCGGTGGCAAAACTGGCAACCACCATAGGAGGAGGCAAACCTGTCCTCCAGAGAATGGGAGATCTGAGAAGAGGGCGGCGTTCCACTGAAGCGCGTCTTACAAGAAATCCGGTGGTGAATACCCTAAAAGATGTAACGCCAGGAGATATTTCAATGGCCATGCCGCACAGAATAGTTATGGATATCATAGAGGGACTGGAAACCCTTGACAGGATCATCCCCGGTGTGGCTTGCGACTCCACCCTTCTCTATGCTCCGGAGGTCAAGTTTTATTCCATGAAAATACAGGTTGACGGGAATATGCAATCAAGTACCAGGAACCTGTTTGCAGCCGGGGACGGAGCAGGATTGTCCAGAGACATAGTTAATGCTTCTGCAACCGGAATCCTGGCGGCAAGAGGAATATTGGAAATATCCGCCCGGTAACAATTACAGTTTTAGTTCCCGGCTGTTTTTCCAACACCGCAATACTTACAATCGGAAACACTGCAAAGCGGATTGTCAAACTTCCATTTGAGACCCCATCCCTTGATTTCCTTGATTATTTCGATAAATTCCTGTCCACTTTCACTTAACGAATAGAAGGATTTTACAGGGATGGCCGAGGAATCAATTTTCTTTTCGACAAGTCCATGTGACTCAAGTTCCTTCAGGCGGGTAGACAGCATTTTTGGTGTAATATCTCCCAACATTGCTTTGAGTTCATTGAACTGTTTCTGGTATCTATCTCCTTTATGCAATTCCAGTAGAATACACAGCGTCCAGCGTTTGCCAATTATGTCCATCATCTTGTAAAGGGTGCAATCTTTCATAGTATCTAGTTAGAAACCTTCTATTATATAAACCAGTATCCTAATAATACTTAGTATCAAGAAGATACTTTGCTAGATATAAATGTTGCAAAATATCTATAAAGTGTGGAGGAAAATATGTTTTGTTACCAATGTGAAGAAACAGCAAAAGGAGAAGCCTGTACAAAGGGTGGAGCATGCGGGAAATCAAATGAAGTTGCAGATCTGCAGGACCAGCTTATTTATATGCTTAAAGGTCTTGCCGCTGTCAACCAGAAAGCAAGAGACACAGTTCCCGAAAATCCGGGACTGAAAACCCGATTAATAAATGCCCTGAAAGGAAATGAGCAAGAGGAAGGAGAACCAGAAGATTATATTGATTCCCGTTTCATGGAAGAAGCCCTTTTCTCAACAGTAACCAATGTCAACTTCAGTGCCACTGATTTCAAGAAGTGGATTCAGGATGCATATGATAAAAGGGAACAGATTAAATCCGAACTCCAGGCACATGGAGTGGACCTGAGCGAACTTCCACAGGCTGCAACGGTCAACCCGGATGAACTTGGAAACACGGATTCAGTCAGCATCCTGGCAACTGAAAATGAAGATATCAGATCCCTGAAAGAATTACTGGTATATGGTCTAAAAGGTATGGCTGCTTATGCATACCATGCCCGTGTGCTTGGTCACAAAGATAAAGATATTGAGGCTTTTGTTGACAGGGCACTGGTAGCCACTCTTGATGACTCCCTGTCAGTAGATGACCTCACAGGCCTGGTGCTGGAATGTGGAAGTTTCGGTGTCAAGACAATGGCAATGCTGGATGAAGCCAATACTGCAGCCTATGGCCATCCGGAACCCACAGAAATTAACATTGGAACCGGGAACAATCCGGGAATCCTTATCAGTGGGCATGATCTGAAGGACATGGACCAGCTCCTGAAACAGACTGAAGGCACCGGTGTCGATGTATATACCCACGGTGAGATGCTTCCTGCCAATGCCTATCCTGAATTTAAGAAGTACGAACACCTGGTGGGCAACTACGGTGGGTCATGGTGGCACCAGAAAACCGAATTTGAAAAATTCAATGGTCCTGTACTTATGACCACAAACTGTCTTGTACCACCCAGGGATTCCTATTCAGACCGGATATTCACAACAGCAATGGTCGGATTTGAAGGACTCAAACACATCGAAGAGAAAGAAGACGGTACAAAAGATTTCTCTGAAATCATTGAAATGGCAAAACAATCCAGACCACCCGTACAACTGGAAAATGGCGCAATACCTGCCGGATTTGCACACAATGCCGCCCTTTCAGTTGCCGACAAGATCGTGGATGCAGTAAAAGCCGGCCAGATATCCCGGTTTATTGTCATGGCAGGGTGTGACGGGAGACAGCACGACAGGGAATATTATACTGAATTTGCAAAACAACTGCCACAGGATGCGGTAATTCTTACAGCAGGTTGTGCCAAGTATCGGTATAATAAGCTGGACCTGGGAGACATTGGCGGTATACCCAGAGTACTGGATGCGGGCCAGTGTAATGATTCCTACTCACTGGTTGTCATTGCCCAGAAGCTGGCTGAAGCCTTTGAACTGGATGACATAAATGATCTGCCGGTTTCCTACAATATTGCCTGGTATGAACAAAAGGCAGTCCTTGTCTTGCTTGCCCTGCTAAGTCTTGGCGTCAAGAACATTGTACTGGGGCCGAGATTGCCGGCGTTTGTTTCCCCGAATGTGTTAAACGTGCTGGTTGAAAATTTCAACATCAGCAAGAACACAACTGTAGAAAATGATCTGGGGAGGCTGCTCTAAAGCCTCCCATCCCCTCTATAGGAGAATTTAATATGCAAATCCGATACGTAAAAGATGCCGAGCAAAAAAAGAATCCGCATGGTGCAGATGTGCGAAAGATGTATGCATCAGACCATGGCCAGGCAATGCACATAACCCTTGAACCAAAACAGTCTCTGAAAAAACATATTACTCCGGTGGATGTGTTTTTCTATATACTTGAAGGCAAGGCCAGAGTTGAAATTGGCGATGAAGCCGAGATTGTGGAGAAGGATTCAATTATTGAGAGTCCTGCAAAGATCCCACATCTGGTAGGTAACGCAGGTGGCGGAATTCTGCGTTTTTTGGTTGTGAAAATGCAAAAGCAGGAAGAATCTACCCAACTCCTGTAATTTATTTTTTAGATATAATATTCCACTGAAAACCTGTATATTACGTGCAACTTTTCCAGGGAGCGCACTTCTATTGATGGCATGTCACTATCAGGCGTGAAACCCGTTTCTTCAAAATCCACGAAAATGACATTGCATTTGATGTTTTCATGAAGTTTTTCCATGAAATAACTTGCTTTTTCCATAATTCTTTGGATCAGTTCCTCTATCTGGTCTTTTGTAAAGCTGTCACAGCAGGCGGGCACATATTTAACTTCAGTGCTCAAATGTTCGCGGTCATGCAGCGTCATGGAAAATCCATCAATCTGTGCTCCTTTTATTGCATAATCCCCAAGTTCAAAACTCCTGGTAATGGTATTTTTCATTCTTACCCTCCTGACTTTACTATGTACGTTTTACGTTAAATTGCTTTTCAAAAGAATACAGCCTGAGCAATCCAGTTCCACTCCATGCCACAAAACCGACTATAAATCGACAGGTTATATATTTATATAATAGAGTTCTTATATATTTTAGAGACATAATTATACACAATTTTCAGGAGATCATTTATGGATTATGAGAAGATATTTTCAGACACATGGGATGTTTTCAAAGAAAACTTCATGACATACATCATTGCTACATTGGTCGCCATGATCGGTTCGATTCTTATTGTGACAATTGCCCCGCTGTTCTATGGGCTGGTTGATATGGCTGTCAGGGGCGTTAAGGGAGAGCCTATTGATTACAAAGATGTATTCAGTGGATTTGATCATTTCGTGAGAAGTTGGGGTTTCGCTATTGTGGCGGCTGTTCTGTTATTAGTTGGCTATATGCTGCTCATAATACCGGGAATTATCCTTTCCATACTGTTACTGTATGCTTTTCCGTTACTTGTCATCAGGGGCTACAGTGGAGTTGATGCCATCAAGGAAAGTATTGAAGATTGGAAAAAACAATTTCCTGGATACGGCAATCATCTCCATCATTCTCTGGATAATCAGTGCCATCGGCAGCTATGTAGTTATTGGTTCACTGATTACTACTCCGATTGTTGTGATCGCATCTGTGGTAGTCACATATCGTATGATAGAAAATAATGATACCGCATATACCTATGTGGCAGATTTTGAAGAAATTGATGATACCTCATCTGATACAAATGAAGGGGTACAGAGGCCCCTTTAATCTTTTTTCTTTTGTTTTTTTGTGTACATAAATCTTACATACTGGTACACACAGAAGGCACTTTCAATACCATCAACATTCATCGCCATATTTTTATAATTCACAATATTAAATAAGCATGCTTGAGGAATCGGTGACATATAACTATATTCTGGCATCTTTTGAATGGACTGAAATATGATGACATACAGGTCAATGAAAGATAATACGTTTAAAACAGACCCGGATGGTCAGATTACAATCGATTATCTGGCCGCAATTACAATTTTTATATTTGCAATTTTTTTTGTGTTCAATTATACTTCCGGGTTGTTTACGCCATTTAATTCTGAATCAGATGAAGTAACCCTGATTGCAGATCGTGTGGCAGTAACTATCACAGAAAAAGAAATGGGTTCTGGAGATATGACCACTACCAACCTCATTAACCGCGAAAATACGGAAACTTTTTTTTCATTGTTAAATAACAGTTATGAAACGACTTTGTCCTCTCTCGGGTTAAAAGGGGAATTTAGTAGTTATGATCTGAATATAACTCTCGAACATAATTCATCGACAATATACATGGCTGGAAAGCCACTGCCTTCTGTTGGAAACATAGGACAAACAAAAAGAACTGTTCTTTTTGAAAATTCAGAAAACAATAATGTGCAAACCGCCACAATATCTGTCAGGGTGTGGTAAATTGGCACTGAAATTTATTTTTCGTAATGATGATTCGGCACAACTTCACACACTTGAAGCCATAATGGCAGCGATGGTAATGATCGGGGTACTCATATTTGCCGTTCAGGCAACCACAATTACTCCTTTGACATCTTCTACAGCAAATGCACATATTGAATCACAGCTATATACCCTGGGCCAGGATATGGTAATGGCACTTGATCATTCACAATATGATCAGGATTCTCAACTCAAAAAAGAGATCATAGGGTGGAGTGGTGATGAATATGTCTGGAACGCTACTCATTACATATCCAGGACAAACAGCAGTGATACTATCAGTGGTCCGGTCAAAGAATTACTGCAGCAAACTCTGGTAGCAAAAGGAATCGGCCACAATATGGAATTTACATTCAGGCTGGATTCAGAGAATACTCTCACATCGCCTTACATATACAACGGTGACCCCTCTGATAATGCTGTGATAGTTTCAAGGAAAGTTGTACTTTCAAATAGCGATCTTGCAAATCCCTCTTCCTTTGAGAACAGAACTTCAATTCCAGATATGGACAATACAACGGATTTCTACAATATAGTTGATGTAAAACTCACAATGTGGCGTATGTAAAAAAGGGAGTGAATGATGGATAAATCTAATGATTCAGGACAGATGTTGCTGCTCGCTGCATTTACCATAGGATTTATGGTTGTAGTTTCAACTGTAATGCTAAATAATATTATTTATGCAAGTAACATAGCCTCTGAATCAAATAATGATATAAGTTATTTTGAAGTATCCAATATTGCCCGTATGACCGATGAAGCGACAAAGGCAGCCTATTACAATGCCACCACAGGTACTTCTTTCAATCATACAGTCTTCAGTCGCTATCTCGAAAATTATTCCCGTGAAGTTACAATATTATATGCATATCAGGGAGTATCGTTTTCATTTACCAACAGTACTCTCCAGGATGCATATTTTACAAAAAACGGTTTATCCTCAGGGCAGGAGAACTGGACGATAATCGATAATGTGAATAATACGGATAATTTCACAATGGAATTAACCGATACCAGTAATCTGGGGGATATATCAGAACCTTTCGAAGTGCATGCCTTAAATCAATCCGGTTCATCCATCTGGTGTATGAAAATGTATGAGGAGGGGAGTAATATAAAGGTTAATGTTTCAAATCAAACCTATGAAATCGACCCGTTTTTTATAGATCTCAAAGGCAATGAATCCTACCAGTTTGACAACAGTACAGCAGAGAAGACATACAGTTTGAAATATTTAAACTCAAGCAATGTTATTGGACTGTATTCACTATCAGGAGAACTCGCCACCGGGGAATCATTCAGGTGTGAGAGATACAAGATGATCAATGCAACGGTGGCTATCTCTTCAAGTAAAAACAAAATCAATGTGACCTTGCCCGTAACGGTCCCGTGAGTGATTAATATGCAAAAAATATACCATGACAGGAGGGGAGTTTCTACAGCTGTTGGTTTTATATTGACATTTGTAATAACGATCATGGTATTTATGTCTGTGATGAATTCTTCCTATGTAATGATGGATCGGAATGAACATTCCGTTATGCGGGAACAATTCGAAATACATGGCAGTAGCATTGCTCTTCAGCTTACTAAGATTGATACAACAATAAACCTTACCAGAAAATCCGGAGGTAATGTTGAAGAAATACAATCCGATATTGTGTTACCTATGAAAATAGCGGATGAATATTATTATATGCAAATTTCAAACCAAACACATGAAATAATATTTGAATCCGACGGCATTGCTGAAACCAGGGTCCAGATACCCTATGAATTGACAACAACAGATATAGAATCCGCTACGATAAACAGTGTAACAGGTGAGCATTACTTCTTTTACAACAGTACTACGGAGATAATAGAAGTCCACTAAAAAATGGCGATCTCATGCATATTGTTCCCAAAAAAATATTCAAGTCCGAAGGAGCAGTGTCAGAAGTAGTTGATACCATATTGATACTTGGAATAATGCTAATAGCCATATCTATAATAGGAGTTGCAGGTTATCCTGCTCTTCAAAATATCCAGGAGCACGGCCATACCGAAAATATAAAGCAGAGCCATATTGTACTAGGTGAAAATATAAACAAAGTCGTTTTCGATATGGCTCCCTCACAATCAGTTGAACTAAAAATGTATGGAGGCAATGCCCTGGTCAGCGGCACCAGTACTATCAATGTAACAATGCAGACCTGGAATTCTTCATCTGCAGGTTTGGAGAATCAAACATTCAAAAGGCAAATGCGAGAAATAAAGCATTCTTATGAAGAAACTGCAGTAGCTTATGAAAATACGGGTGTCTGGGCAAAATATGGAAATGAAGGCACAATTATGGTCAAAAAACCCGGTTTTGTCCTTTCTGACAACAATATGATAATACCTGTTGCTGCAGTAATGGGTTCAAATGGAATTTCGGGAGAGGGATTGATCAGAGTTATTGCAGACGGAGGGTATTCATCGGTATTTTCTTATGAAAATGTATCATCTGTAGATATTACTGTGAAAAGTGATTATTATACTGGCTGGGAAAATTACCTGAATGAAACAATGGGTATGCAGGTAATAAACAGAGACGAAACAAATACAACTGTACATTTAAGGAAAGAGGATTTTTCCGAAAATATAGACGTATATATAACTCATTCACCTATGAAGGTGAGAGTGGAATAATGGTGGATATATGATACGAATAAGTAACCTATCCCTCTCCTGTAAGGCAGTCTCTTCTGTTATTGGTATTCTGCTCATGTTTGCTCTTACTGTGGTATCCATCAGTGCAATGATGGTTTACAGCGTCCCTGCAATTGATGAACTGAAGGATAATTCCAAATCACAAAACGTAGAACAGGCTTTTACGATTCTTGACTCCCGTATGAGTAAAGTAGCCCTCGGAGAATCTCCTCTCCAGACTACATCGTTTTCCCTCATGGGAGGCGAAGTTGGTGTTAACGGTGAATATTCCGACAACAGTAATATAAGAATCGTCATCCAGAACACTACAAATTCTACCCCTATAGTCAATTGCTCATTGGGTACCTTTGAATATACTCTCGATGAAAGGAAGATTGCTTATGAAGGTGGTGGCGTCTGGTCAAAGTACAGGGAAAATGGCGGTTCTGTAATGGTTTCACCCCCGGAATTTCATTACAACGGGGAAACACTCACTTTACCTATAATGACGATCAATGGCTCCTCCTCAACGTCAGGAGAAGGAGAAGTAAACATTGCCGTAACATCGGACAACAGGCCTTTTGTCTTGTATCCCAACACATCCATATCGCCGTCAAGAACAAATCCCGTGACCTCTGACAAGGTCTATATCTATATTGAAAGTGAATATTATGATGCATGGGCCAATTATGCGGAGTCAATGACCTATACCAATGCAGAAAAAGATGATGTGAATAAGACCGCAATTATTGAACTGGATGTAGTTCCCCCCATGGGAACAACAACCCTTACAAACCAGATTGAAATAGGGGCTGTTAATTCATCAAATACTCTGCCTATCTATGATTTTTATATGAATTTAGAAGCGGCTGGCAGTCAGGGCCTGAATCCATCCAACTACGAAATAAAAGCAATTTCGGGTACAAAGACTCTGATATACAGCCTTTCCAAAAGTGGTGGTAATGACCAGTTGGAGATTGAAGTTACCTATAAGGATAAATCCGTGGGATCTGAGTATATAGAAAAATGGGAAGGGAAGGATGTATTTCAGGTAAATAACGGCGAAAGCACAGTGGATTTCCTAAATGATTCATTTATGATGAAATATGCTCCTCCCAACCAAAATGGTGCAGACCCGGATTTTTCATGGAATTTTTCGGGAGATACAACTGAACTTCCCGATGTTGTTATCAATAGCACAAATACATCATTTTCGCTTAATAATCTCACACAGCACTATTTGAAATTGTTGACAAAAGATGGTTCTGTGGTGTTTAATATTAATAGTCCTGGTAATAGTGATCCGGTAGATTATGACACTTCTTCAGTGACAATAGACTATGATGTGAAGGCCGGAGGAATCACTTATTTACATGTAACACAGAATGAACTTGAAATGGATATAATAAACTGAATGATATGGAGAATGTTTATTTAAGAGTTACTCAAATACGCTTGTACCATACATTCATATTCTCAAGATTACCGGATATATTGGTATTTTGAACAAGTTTTCCGGTAAATTCATACCCAAGCCTTGCAAAAACAGTATTCATACCATAGGACGCGGCCCGGGCGATGGTATACAGGGTAAGGATCCCTTTCTTATCCATTTCTTTTTCCATTCTTGAGAGGAGAGAAGTGGACATCCCCATTCCCCTGAACTGAGGGAGTGTAGCAAAGTCGGTCATTTCCGCATTCCGGTTTTCAAAATCGATCTCGCAAGAGGAAAGGGCAACTATGTTACCTTTATATTCAACTGCGAAATATACAACATTATCTTCCATGGTCTTTTTCAGGTAGGCCGGGTCCTGGATAGGAAAAGGATATGTAGGAAATACTTCGGCGTAGATCTCTGCCATTGCAGGTACATCCGCTTCCGTACACATCCGTATCAGGAAACCTTCGGGTAATTCAGGATTCATGATGTCTCCTGCCTTATCTTTGGCAGTGGAGATAATCCGGTCATCCTCAACCTGTGTGTCTTCCTGCCTGTTCCCTGTGAAATATTTACACATGAACAGGGCTTCCTTCTTGCCGGAATAGTAGCCGGGTACTCCGGCCTCCTTCACATATCCCTTTGCTTCAAAAACATCTCTGGAATCTGCAGGGACTTTTGCAAATATCTTGTTGTAGCCGCGTTTTTCTGCCAACCGATCCATTTCAGGTATAAGATCCGGCAGATCGCCAATATCCAGTTTCATAAGGTAAATACGATTATTGTACGTACCGTGCTGGATCAGGGAGTTGCCTATTTTTTCGATTATATCACTCAACGTCCCTTCTCTCCATTCTTTCGGTATCTTCCGGTACAAGACTTACAACTTCATCATGATCGGCAAGCAATTTTGCAATTCCTGTAGATTTATATTCAGCTGCATCATCAAGTTTAAGCTGGAGTTTACACTCTTCACATTTACGGTCACAGTATATCGGCTCATAGGAATCCGGTTCTTTATAGGAAGTGATCACACCTTCATAGTTACGCAAAATAACCCTGTTGGTGGACCAGGATATGAGATAGGAAGGCATGACAGGTATCTTACCTCCTCCGTGGGGAGCATCGATAACATAGGTCGGAACTGCAAAACCACTTGTGTGGCCGATGAGGTGTTCCATTATCTCTATACCCTTGCCCACCGGAGTGCGGAAATGGGACAGGCCTTCCGAAAGGTCGCACTGGTAGAGGTAATAAGGACGTACACGGTTTTGCACAAGTTTCTGTACAAGCTTTTTCATGATCCTGTGGCAGTCATTCACTCCTGAAAGCAACACCGTCTGGTTTCCGAGGGGGATTCCTGCATCTGCAAGTTTACGCAGGGCTTCTCTGGAAGATTCTGTTACTTCACGTGGATGGTTGAAGTGGGTATTGATCCAGAGAGGATGATGCTTTTTGAGTATTTCTACAAGATTATCAGTTACCCTGTAAGGAAGCACCACAGGCATCCTTGTACCGATACGAATTACCTCTACATGAGGTATTTCTCTCAATTGTGTCAGAATCCAGTCCAGATAAGCATCAGGCAACATAAAAGGATCTCCGCCCGAAAGCAGGACATCCCGTACCTGTGGGGTATTCCTGATGTATTCCAGTCCTTCAGAGACTGCATCTTTGGTAGGAATGGAATCCACATCTCCCACTTTTCTCTTACGTGTACAGTGCCTGCAGTACATCGAACAGGTGTTACTTATATGGAACAATACCCTGTCCGGATACCTGTGTGTGATCCCCTCAACAGGACTATCCTCCTCCTCAGAGAGAGGATCTTCAAGGTCATCTTCATCGATGTCCAGCTCCTTTGGTGAAGGAAAAGCCTGCAGGAATATGGGATCATTCCTGAAATCATCGGTGTCTATAAGAGAGAGATAATAAGGAGTCACGGATAATGGGAATTTTTCCAGGGTTTGTTTGAGTTTATCCTTTTCCCCGGGTTTGAATTTGATGCCAAGCAAGGTTTCAAATGTATCTATATCACCGATGGAATGCTTGAGTTGCCATCTCCAGTCCTTCCAGTTGGCAATAACAGTATCAGAATCGATTTTTTTAGCTATTTCTTTTTGTGTTTGTGTGTGCTGTGTCATAAATGTACCACATTTTTAACTTATAATTACTTATTGAATGAATTTGCCTGCAAAAGTTGCATAAGACCATACGCACAGCTAAAAAATAACGCAGGCAAAATGAAATTAAATAGGTATATCACCTTTGTTGAGCAAAATATCACAACTAGTAGAACCGCATGTTGTCTATTTATCGGTTTATATATAGTGGAAGAAGATATATATACTTTACTGAATGGTTCCAATCAATTATGTAATCAGATATTCAAGTAATCTGAAATCCTGAAATAAATGATAAGATAACCAAATACCAGCATCATAAGGGATATTAACCATGCCCAGCGCAGAATACGCGCAAGGTTGTGGGGTTGTGTGATTCTAAAAAAAAGCCTGTCGGCCAGTCTAGGCCGATCAGGTGCTGCGGTAGGCATTATGCCTTAATCCTCTTTAAGCGGAAGGTGTTTTCACGTTCCATCTCGTCCAGCCGGAAACGGATGAAGTCCATTGCTTCCTGCATTTCGGGAATTACTTTGAATTCAAGGGCATTAACACGCCTTTTTGTTTTCTCGATGTCGTCAAGTAACCTCTTCATAGTGGTCTCAATCTCTGCTGCAAGAATAATCTTGTCAACAAGGATCTCATATGAATCGACAGTTTCATCGATGTAGGAGCTTGTCCCGAGAATACCGTATCCCCTTTTGTTGATGGGTTTATGCACACTGGATGCTTCGATCTTAGGGACCACCACACCCATAATATTGTGGCTTTCAAGACTTATTTCTGGTCCATCTTTGAGAGCAAGAGCAGTGGATTTTATTACCATTCTGCCCTCGACTGCCTCAGCGATCCCTATTTTTTCAGTGGCATTATCATAGGCGTCATCCAGTTCGTTCCTTACACCCTTGGCCTTGTTCAAAATCTCAAAGAATTCCAGGATAAGACCATCCCTTTTCATTTTAAGCAGCTTGTGGCCGCTCTGGGACAGTTTTATCTTTTTCTTCAGTTCAATAAGTTCGGAACGAGTTGGTTTAACATCCTTTGTGCCCATAGTGGATCACTCTTTGTTCACTCTGCATTTTGATGTGCAGGGTGATATTTATCGATATACTTGTTGTCTATCCTGGTAAGCTGTGCTTCCGGAAGCTCGGAAAGGATTTCCCATGCTATGGACAGGGTATCTTCGATATTCCTGTCCTCATCTTTTGCCTGTCTTACAAAACGGTCTTCGAAAAGATCGGCAAATTCCAGGATTCTCTGGTCTCTTTCGGAAAGGGATTCTTTACCGACGATTGCAACCAGTCCACGAAGATCACGTCCTTCAGCATATCCGGCATACAACTGATCGGATACTGCCTTATGGTCATCTCTTGTCTTACCTTCCCCTATACCGGAGTTCATCAGACGGGAAAGGGATGGTAGCACATCGATTGGTGGGTAGATACCCTTCCTGTGAAGATCACGGGATACTACAATCTGGCCTTCGGTGATATAACCGGAAAGATCGGGTATCGGGTGGGTTATATCGTCACCAGGCATAGTCAGGATGGAAAACTGGGTTACAGATCCCTTGTTACCTTTGATTACACCTGCACGTTCATAGAGGGATGCAAGGTCAGTGTACATGTAACCGGGATATCCACGTCTACCGGGCACTTCTTCACGGGCTGCACCCATCTGACGAAGTGCTTCACAATAGTTTGTAATATCAGTCATGATTACAAGTACATGCATATCGTGTTCGTATGCAAGATACTCTGCTGCTGTCAGTGCCATCCTCGGGGTGATTATACGTTCGACTGCAGGGTCATCTGCAAGATTGAGGAAAACTGTCGCTCTTTCAAGAGCACCTGTCTTCTCAAAGTCTTCCATGAATGACTGGGCTTCCTCATTGGTGATACCCATTGCAGCAAACACCACAGCGAAATCTTCCTCAGAACCGGGTACTTTTGCCTGTCTTGCAATCTGAAGAGCAATCTCATTGTGTGGCAGACCTGATCCAGAGAAGATAGGAAGTTTCTGTCCTCTTACAAGAGTGTTTGTACCGTCAATCGTGGATATTCCTGTCTGGATAAATTCATCAGGTGGTCTCCTGGAAAAAGGGTTCATTGAAGCCCCATTCACATCTACCCTTTTTTCGGGGATAATTCTTGGACCGCCGTCAAGGGGTTCTCCAGACCCGGAGAGGATACGACCGAGAAGATCTTTTGCAACAGGAAGTTTGATGGTATCTCCACTGAATACTACACCGGATTCATCATTCAGACCCTGAGTTCCTTCGAAAACCTGTACAACAACCACATCTGCGGAGGTATCAAGGACCTGACCTCTCTTGGTGGTCCCATCAGGGAGATTAATCTGAACAAGTTCCCCATATCCTACAGGCTCTGTTTTTTCAAGGAATATGAGTGGTCCTGCAATATCTACAATGGTTTTGTATTCTTTGGTCATTTTCAGTTGCCTCCAAGCTGTGTGAACTCTTCATCCATCTTTGCCATGATTGTTTCAAGGGCTGCATCAAAGTCTTCTTCATATTTGACCTTGGCAAGTTCATCCTTGGACTCCATTTCCATGATCTTGTTGATGGGGACACCATTTTCCATTTTATCGGTTGCCTTTTCACCAAACTGCGATACAGATTTCAGAAGTTTATACTGCCTGTCAAAGGGACAGAATGTGTCCACGGGATGGAAAGCGTTCTGCTGCAGGAAGTATTCACGAAGCATCCTGGCAATTTCAAGGGTAAGCTGCTGGTCCTCAGGGAGTGCATCTGAACCTACGAGTTGCACGATTTCCTGAAGTTCTGCTTCTTCCTGAAGAATATCCATTGCATTATCCCTTAGTTCATTCCAGTCGCTGCCGACATTTTCTGTAAACCAACCTGCAAGCCTGTCATTGTAAAGACTGTAACTGGTAAGCCAGTCAATTGCAGGGAAGTGTCTCTTCTGGGACAGTTTTGCATCCAGTGCCCAGAATACCTTTACGATACGCAGGGTATTCTGTGTAACCGGCTCGGAGAAGTCACCACCGGGAGGTGAGACTGCACCGATGACAGTAATGGAACCATCAAGACCTGCCAGGGAATGGACTGCTCCTGCACGTTCATAGAATTCAGAAAGCCTGGCGGACAGATATGCTGGATATCCTTCTTCACCGGGCATTTCTTCAAGCCTGGAAGAAATTTCCCTCATTGCTTCTGCCCATCTGGAAGTTGAATCTGCCATGAGAGATACATCATAACCCATGTCACGGTAATACTCAGCAATGGTAATACCTGTATAAACAGATGCTTCACGAGCAGCTACAGGCATATTGGATGTGTTTGCGATAAGAACTGTACGTTCCATGAGTGGCCTTCCGGTCTTTGGGTCTTCCAGTTCCGGGAATTCATTCAGTACATCGGCCATTTCGTTTCCACGTTCTCCACATCCGATATAAACCACAATATCAGTGTCACTCCACTTTGCAAGTTGCTGCTGTGTAACAGTTTTTCCTGATCCAAAAGGACCTGGGATAGCTGCTGTACCACCTTTTGCCACAGGGAACATCCCATCAAGGATTCTCTGTCCTGTTACAAGAGGTTTTGTTGGCGAGAGTTTCTTGTCTACCGGCCTGGGATCTCTTACAGGCCATTTCTGCATAAGGGATAGTTCAGAGCCGTCAGAGAGTACACAAACAGTTTCATCGACTACGAATTTACCACTTTTGATATCTTCTACAGTTCCTGACTTTCTTGGAGGGACCATTATCTTGTGTTCGAGATTGGGTGTTTCCTGTACGACACCGATAATATCTCCGCCTTTGACACTGTCTCCTTTGGATACTGTAGGGGTGAATTCCCACTTCTTCTCCCTGGTAAGACCGTTTGCTGTTACTCCTCTTTCAATGAAGTCTCCCATCTTTTGCTGGAGAACTTCCAGAGGTCTCTGTATACCATCATAAATACTTTCCAGAAGACCTGGACCCAGTTCTACTGAAAGAGGCATTCCCGTATTTGCTACAGGCTCTCCCGGTTTTATGCCGGATGTGTCTTCATATACCTGAACTGTAGCCTTTTCACCCTCTATACGGATTACTTCACCCATCAGTCCTTCATGACCTACTTTTACCACATCATACATCTTCGGCTTGATACCGGTGACTGTGACAACAGGTCCTGCCACTCGATAAATTTCACCATTCATTTCCACAAATCTACACCTACCGCTTGTTTTATTTTATCCCGTAAGTTGGAACTTTGGCCGGTTCCGCCAAGGGTTACCAATGTTGGTTCGACGGATTCACTTAAAGTGTCTCTCAAGGTTTCCGGTAGTTTATCAAAATCATTACTGTGCATTACAAGGATGCCTACGGAGGAATCATTGAAAATTTCCTTTACCTTTTCCTCCAGGCTGTTATCATCATTGATTTCATACACTTTATGCACACCGGCTAATCTGAAACCGGTTACAAATTGACCATCACCTACAGCTGCCAGATCCATCAAATCACCAATTGATTTCTGATTATCTCGTCATCGAGGTTAACTGCCTTTCCTCTGATGATTATTCTCAGATTGTTTACTTCGTTCTTTTTATTGATCATATAATCCATGATCGGAACGATTGAAAGGGGATATTCATGTGAAAAACTGGCAGCGGACTTTATACTGTACTTGGTGAGGCTTGTTTCCAGATCGACAAGAGATTCCATATCAGGAGATGCAAAATCTGAGATCGCATCCCAGTATGGATATTTTTCAAGTGAATTTATAAAATCTGCAAAAGGCAGAGGAACCAATGAGTTTATTTCCTTCAGACTAAGCCGGAGACCACCATCTAGAACCAGATCTTCAAGTTCACCATCTTCAACACCTTCTTTCTTCATCCTGAACATTGTTTTAATATTCTTTATGTCAATCTCAGTACGAATAAGTTTGGAGAATAATTTACGATCACTGGACTTGGGTGTGCCAATTGCATTGAACAGCCTCTGATAATATAACTTATCAAGCTGATTTTCAATTTCAGGAAGGTTAGTCCCGTCATAATTCTTAAGAATTGGATAATAATCAGTGTTGCTGAGTGTATCTATAACATGCTCATAAGATTCCTTTTCAGCAAGTTCAGACAGGAAATTATACTTTAATTGGCCTGCAGAAACAAGGTTATCCTTGATCTCTTCAAGAGTTGCATTGTAATACTTGCCTCTGAGAATCGTTTTGATATCCCAGATGTCATAATTTTTCAGATATTCCGTGATGAGATAGTTGAGTTCACCCTCGGAAATATCAATCAATTTAGAGAATGTGACTGCAAGATTCCTGTTCAATGCATGCTCGATGAGATCTACTCCTTTAAATTTCCGCGCAAGTTCATCTACATCCTGCTTATACTGGGTTTCTCCGATAAAACGGGTAATTTCATCAAGATCCATGTTCATAAGCCGTGAATATGTCTCTTTTGGAAGCAGATTGCTCTTCATTGCACGTACGCGCGCAGTGACATAAGCATAATTTGAGCCCCCGCTACTTGTTGCAGAGGAGCTCTTATTCCGGAGTCTCTGGAAAAGCCTCATTTTGATATCACCCGAATAAGATATCTGAAATCTGTTTCAGGTTCTGCTCATACACGCTGTCAAGAATTCCATCATAGGTATAATCAAGCCTGATACTACCATCCTCATTCTCTATAACAACACCTCCAACACAATCGATGTTGCCGGCATACTCTAAGGAAGACAGTTTTTTCACCAAATCTTCTGATTCCTTATTGGAATAGATACGGCTGCCTTTAGATTCATGATTTTCTATGATATTCTTGAGAAGTGTTTCCTGTTTATCCGCAGATAACCCTGCAATCTCATTGAATGCCTGGTTATAGGCCTTTTCAAGCACTTCTTTACGTGCATTGAGCATTGTCCTTTTGACTTCGAGATTTGCACTGGACAATTCTTGCCGTTTCATACGCTGAATTTCATCTTCCGCTTTGGCAAGACGTCTCCCTTTGATTTCTTTGGCGGATTGCTTTGCATCCTCTAGAATACGGGACGCTTCGGCATCTGCCTCTGCATTGATATCAGAGACCTTCGCCTGCGCAACATCCATGACGTCTTTGATTACTGTTTCGAGTCCCATGCTCTCACACCTTAAAAAGAATTTAAGAGCATTTTTGAATGCTCTCAAACTTCGCTTAGCTTATCAGCAGTGCAACGACAAGTCCGAAAATGACAATGGTTTCAGGAATTACAGTAAGGATAAGGCCCTTACCAAAAAGTCCTTCATTTTCGGCCATGGCGCCGATAGCGGCGGCACCAATATCTTTTTCAGCAATACCGGATGCCAGTCCTGTAAGGCCAACTGCGAGTCCTGCACCAATTGCTTTAAGTCCTGCCGGATCCATTATTGCTTCTTCTCCTACCATATTATTATTCCTCCGTGTATTTTCTTATATATCCAAATGGACTGTACTTTTTGCCCCCGCCTTCATAGAATTTAGTAAAGAATTCGACATACTGAAGCCTCAAAGCATGTAGACCGGGGGCGATTATGCTTAAGGCTGTATTGAGCGCATGTCCGAATATGAATACCAATATTGCAAATACCGCTGCTATACCTCCCTGTGGCCAGATCATTTCAAAAGCGATGAGGTTCACAGTGGATGCAATATAAATTGATGAAAGGCCCACGGCTATCAAACGTGTGTATGACAGGGAGTTACTCAACAAACCGGGTAACTCAATGGGACCTTTAATACCTTCTCCTTTAGTCAGCATTATGAAACCTATCACGAATATTGCGGCGCCTACAGCAATTGGTAGGTATCCTACATATCCGAGAACTGCAAGCACAATGCCAATCTCAACTACTATCCAGCTGCCCTTTTCAAGCATCGCTGCATTGAAGCCGTGTTTCTTTTTCTCATTGATAAAACCAAGGATATACCCCAGGTTTATGTGAGCAACACCAATGAGAGCAGTAAGCACGATAAGGGTCATTACCAGATGTGTTCTGTGTATAGGGTATGTGATCATTTCCCCACCGATAGGAGACTGGAACAGGTTTATAGTTTCAAATCCGGCTATGAGACCGGGTTCAATTCCATGTGCCCCATGCAGGCTTGCAAGAGGGAATCCCAGAAATTCTCCATAAAGGATACCAAAGATCAAGGTCGATACCTGACAGTATATCAATATATTCATCAGGGGTTTTATTGCATCGGAATTAAACAGTTTTTTAACTCCAAATGCCAACCCCAGAAGAATTAAAGCATAACCAATATCTCCAAGTATCATTCCATAAAACAGTGGGAAACTGATAAATATTAATGCAGTTGGATCAATTTCTTTGTATTTGGGCCTTGCGTAAAGGTTCATTATTGTTTCGAAAGGTTTTATGATCCCTGCGTTATTGTACTCTACCGGCACTTCCTCCTCTTCCTCTTCTGTAACCTCCTGCTTGGAAACAAATACTCTTCCATTAGTAGAAGATTCAAGTGTCCGGGTCATTCTGTTGTACTCATCTGATGGAACCCATCCGTCAATTACAAAAGTATGCTCTGATGTGGCAATCTTCAGAGGTGCTTCGGATTTCTGGGATTCAATGGATAGAATTTCATCACTTGCAAGTATGAAATCAGAATAACGTTCCTTTATGTCAGAAATACTCTTTTCAAGTGAAGTGATTTTCTCATTGATAGTGTTTCTTTCACTTTCTATATCAGCAATTATCTCCGAAGGAGTCCCTTCCATATTTGGAACACGTATCTCACGAAACTCGTAATCAGCCAACATCTCAGCCACGATTTCTTCTTTGTCTTTCCTGACAAAAAGAGCAATAGTGTGTGTATTTGGATCAAATTCGAGTTCATAATCATTTGTAATTCCAGATATTTCAGAACTGATGTCTCCCTTTACAGTACCTGCAAACACAGATAGGCTCTCATAACCTCTGTAATTTTTAAGATCTATGGGGATTGAAACAAATGGTTCGAGTTCTTTTTGGAGAGAATCCAGTTCTTTTAACCTTGTTTCATAACTGTTCTTTTTTTCGGTCTTTTCATCAAGTTCACTTTCCAGGCGAGCCAGTTTTTCATCAAGCTCTGCCCACAAAACATTTGTGTCCTGTTTTGGAACTTCTTTTGGCTTGATACCAAGAAAACTGGAAATTGACCTCAGTTGAACAAGTTTTTTGGAAACTTCCCCTGCATTCTCAAAGGGTTTCCCTATCTTGAAAGTAGAATCTTCTTCGTTATATTCTTCAATATGGAAGATATTGATATCGTGTAGCGTGTCTACTGTTTCATCCATGACTTCTTTGTGTCCGACGATAACAGCACGGGTCATACTTTTTGGCTTAAGCATAGATCGCCCTCTCGAATTCCTCCACTAGCATTGCAACAGCTTTATCAACATTGGATTCTGCGTTGCTTATCAGCTCTTCTGCATCCTTTTTGCCTTTGCTGACGATTTCTTCGTGCTCTTTCTGGAGGTCTTCCTGTGCAGATTTAAGTGCATTATTTGCAGATTTTTCTGCATCTAATTCTGCCTCTTTAATTATTTCTCTGGCTTCTGCACGGGCACTGGCGATTTTGTCCTCCTTCTCCTTCAGGCCTGCTTCCACCTTTTTGGCAGCACTTTGTTCTGCTTCTTTTATCTCGGATAAGATTTTGTCCTTGGCCATGTGAATCCTCATCGCGTCTGTGATATGTTAAGCAGCGTGATTTTATGCCCCTTATAGCAACCTCGCATATAAGTTATTCGGTTTCAGGTGATTGCTATTGAATAATTGTAATGTTTAATCATTCGTATAGGGAGTTCAAGTTAACAGCAGATACCCATAAGCAACTTTGCATATAAGCCATTCGGTTCTTACCGGTTCGTAACCTACCGATTATAATAATTATTCATGAAAAAACATGACTACTTTTTAGAAATATAATACAGAATTATTCATTTCTTACTCTATATGGCAATATTTCATCTTTGGGTATCGTATGGATATATTTTTGTCTGAATTCAGGATTCCGCATCATGCAATAATCGGAATTGGAACGATATGCCTGGTGTTTGCCCATATTATCCCATATTGAAGAAAGCTTTTCTTCCTTTATATTCCCAAAGGACAGCGGTGTATAAGCACAGGGCATGACCTCACCTGAAGGTGTAGCATGCATCCATCGCCTTCCGGCAAAGCAACCAAACATATCCGGACCCATGAAATACGGGAATGAAGTAACACGTGGCCCGTCTGGCCCACTGTTCATCCGTTTTTGGAAACGTTCCATGGTCTTCACATCCTTTTGAGTGATGACTTCATCCTCATGTTCAAGCCAGCGACCCACAGCAACGATCTCATAGATGGACATCTCCTGCATGCCCATATCTGCAGCAAGACCATAGAAATCTTCAAGGTCATCGATATTATCGGGTGAGATCACCACAAACATATCTGCCAGCATGTCAGCTCCCAGGGTGTTCTTAATACCATCAATAGCATCCCTGTATGCCCCATCCCTGCCACGAATACGGTCATGTTCCTTTTCAAAAGGACTGTCGATGCTTATTCTCATGGCATACATGCCCGCATCCTTCAACCGCACAGCTCTGTCAGGTGTAAGGCCAAAGCCAGAAGTAAAACAGGTTGCAATGCACCGGTCTTTATCCACTGCCCTCACCATTTCGGGAAGATCCTTTCGAAGCATTGTTTCCCCGCCATCGAAAGAAATAAGGTAAGCACCAAGATCAAGGGATTGATCGATAGCACTGTTGATCTGTTCGGTAGTTAGTTCTTCCTCAGTAAGGAAACCCGCAGCTCCGCAGTGAATACAATTATTTGGGCACCTATCGGTAATAGCTATTGAGAATTGGTCAGGCACACGTTTTTTCATGATGGCGGCAATCTGGGAACTGATCATCCTGTTGAATGCATTGCTGGGAATCGGGGGGGCCCATGTCGAAAATATGATCTCTTCATCATTAAATGTAATGGGTTTTTCTTCCTGAAAAATACGGTTAATACGTTTCAGAATAGGTTTTGCAATGGTGGAAAGGGGACCCTCACTGGTGAGTACAACTTTATCATCTTCCACATTTGCATCAACTTTAATCATGGGTTTTTCATATACTCTCATAAATTCACCTTTTTAGCATTTCCTTGTTCCAACTTCAGAGAAAAGGCCTTTTGTGGCATAAGTGGTTATCTCATGTAATCTATTTCTGGATTGGGAAGGCGGGAAAAGATCTATTATTTCATGTGCTTCAGAAACTAGTTGTTCAACAATTTCCCTGGTTTTTGCTATTGCTTTTGAATCCGCCATATCCTGCCTGTATACATCTACCAGCGAAGGGGACATGTGTATTGATTCCTTGTTATTTACCTTACTGGTGTATTCCAGCATATCATCAACGATTTGATAGGCAGTTCCGAGTTTATTGCCAAAGAGCCTGAATTTAGAAACTGTATCCTCATCCGCTCCTGCAACATAGGCCCCCATCGCTGCCGAGGCAGCAAAAAGTGAAGCAGTCTTCTTTTCAATACAATTGAAATACTCAGCTAGATTGTTGCTATTTCTTTCCAGCAAATCTACATCCATGGCCTCGCCTTCGGCCATTTCCATACCTGCCCTGCCAAATTCTATGCCTACTTCTTTACCGTATGCAGATATTAGTTCAATGGACTTGGATATCAGGTAATCTCCCGCAAGCATTGCTGCAGGGATACCATATACTTCATGGGCGGTCTTAGCTCCCCTTCTCAATATACCCCTGTCCAGCAGGTCATCGTGAATAAGGGATGCAGAGTGGATAAGTTCAATTGACAGAGCAGCATCAAGGGCATTTCCAATTTCACTGCCACATATACGGGATGACAAGAGGAGAACCACAGGACGGGTCTTTTTCCCGCCGGATTGACATATGTGGGCAACTACTTTCTTCATTTTGGAACCGTGGTCAATTTCTTCCACAAAGTCAATTAGTGCTTTGTTTATACTCCGATATTCGTCCCATTTTTCAATATCCATCGATTTGCCCCTTTAATATGACCATAGGTTATTCGGAGTATTTGGAAGGGCAACCCATGACAATTTTTTCTGCTTTAAGATTTCCCTGCCGATCTATTTTTCCTTCAATACTCAGTTCTTTACCTTCCTCAAGATTGGGCGGCAGGTCACCGGTATATTCAACTTCAATGTACTTTTCAGGTTGCTCTATGTCCTGGAGCATGAAAGTTATATTACCGGGTTTTACATCCAGTGTTCCTTGCTTGATGGCTCCCATTGTGTTGATGTCATTCCCTTCAAAATCATCTAGATTTTCCTTAATTTCTGATACCATGTAATAAGTCTGGCCGGTATCTATGCCCCATAAGCCCAGGATAGCAAAGGCAAATATTGTAATAACTGCAAGAATTTGTTTTTGTTTTTTATCCATCACTTTCCCTTCATTCAGGATTTAACCTTTCAAATTCACGAAGAAGCTGTAAACGTTTTCGAATCAGGAATATTGTATATGAAACTATTGCTATGATAACAATCAAAAATGCTGTATTCAGTGAGTCCATATTTCACACCGCAACTCAATTTGCAATTAACTAGATTACCTATCTCTTATATGTGTAATGTGGTCCTGTATTCTATATATTTGATCAATGGTACAATCAGTATACCATTATTTAAATAAATTGAAATGACTGTGATATGACTATGTCAGAAGAACCCACTCCTCCAAGATTAATTGCCTGGGAGTTGACATCCAGATGCAACCTTTCATGTGTGCATTGCAGAGGTGCATCCACCGACAAAGAAGCTACTGGTGAACTGGACACATTCGAGGCAAAAACATTCATTGATCAGGTCGCTTCCCTTGGGTCCCCGATATTAATTCTCAGTGGAGGTGAACCACTTGTTCGCCCTGATGTATATGAACTTGCCCACTATGGCACAAACAAAGGCCTCAGGGTGGTACTTGCCACAAACGGCACCCTCCTTGACAGGAAAACTGTAAGAAAACTCAAAGAAGCGGGAATTAAGAGAGTAAGCATAAGTCTTGATGGGGCAGACTCTGCAACCCATGATGGATTTCGGGGAGTTGAAGGCGCCTTTGACAAAGCCATGGAAGGAATTGATGCCCTGAAGACAGAAGACATGGATTTTCAGATTAATACTACAATAACCAAAAGAAATCTGGGGGAAATCCCACGTATCCTTAAAATGGCTATTTCCCTGAACGCCGAAGCCCTCCATATTTTCCTGCTTGTGCCTACAGGCAGAGGAGAAAACCTTGCAGATGAAGAGATACCTCCGGCAGAGTATGAAAGGATACTGCGCTGGTTCTATGAACAGAAAAAGCATACTTCCCTTGAACTCAAAGCTACCTGTGCGCCCCATTATTTCCGGATAATGCGCCAGTGTGCGGAAAAAGAAGGTATGGAAGTTTCAATCAACACCCATGGTTTTGATGCTGTGAGCAGGGGGTGTCTGGGAGGTACTGCCTTTTGTTTTGTTTCAAGTACCGGGGATGTGCAGCCCTGCGGTTACCTTCCTGCAATAGCCGGCAATATAAGGAACCAATCTTTCGGGAAAATCTGGAACAATTCAACCCTCTTTAACGAACTCAGGGATTTCAGTCTCCTTAAGGGAAAATGCGGCAAGTGTGAATACAAGAATGTGTGCGGCGGGTGCCGTGCCCGGGCATTTGCGGCAACCGGGGATTATCTGGAAGAAGAACCTTATTGTATCTATCATCCGCGCCAAAAATAAAACAGGTTTATAAGTGGGTGAAAAGTCCCATTTTATTTTTGGTAGTCGATGCGGTAATTTATTGCCTTCTGTCGCTGTTTTGATTATATAGTATGTTTTCACCTATGAATCTATAATTTCGGACTGGAGTGCCATATAGAGTACTATTGTTGCAAATATTCAGATAATTTGAAAGAAAACATTATAATCCATGATTACATCTCGTAACCTATTCTATTCTCAAGAATAAATGTGAGTTCCCCATGATCCGGCTTGATGAAATGGACAAAAAGATATTGAATGAGATCCAGCTTGAATTTCCCCTTTCCGTTAATCCCTATGCAGTACTGGCTGAAAGAATAGGTATTCCTGAAGAGGAATTGCTAAAAAGACTGGAGAGACTTAATAATCAGGGTGCTGTACGGCGTGTTGGCCCTATAATAAATACCCGCAAGATCGGGGGAACCAGTACCCTCATAGCCCTGAAAGCCCCGGATTCACAAACCCATGAGATTGGAGAAATCATTAATAAACATCCGGAAGTCTCTCACAACTATTTGCGCCCGGCGGAGTATAATATATGGTTTACCATCTCTGCAGCAAATCGTGAACGCCTTGACACTATAATCAAACAGATTGTAGAGGAAACAGGTTGCCCTATACTTGACCTGCCCACAAAACGTCTTTTCAAGATAGGGGTGAAATTCGATGTCCGATAAACTCGATCCACTTTCGCGCAGAATCCTGGAAGTAACACAGCACGGGATTGAATTTACCCATTCCCCATTCAAAAAAATAGCAGAGGAGACGGGATTACGTGAACAGGAAATTGTAGATCGACTAAAGCAAATGCAAAATCAGGGAATCATACGTCGTTTTGGTGCATCAATAGGCCATCGTACCATCGGCATAACTGCCAATGCCATGTGTATCTGGAATGTACCGGACGAGCGGGTGGAAGACGTAGGCAAAGTGATGTCCGGTTTTAGCGAAGTAACTCATTGTTACGAGCGACCCAGATACCCTGATTGGCCATACAATCTTTTTACAATGGTCCATTCCTACAGTAAAAAAGACTGTGAGGAAATTGCCGGAAAAATTGCAGATGCAACCGGGATATATGATTATCGTCTTTTGTTCAGTGAACATGAGTTCAAGAAAACAGGTGTAAGGCTGTAACTGTAATGTGAGAGGGTCCAAGAATGTATGATCGCCAATATATGCCACTTTTTCTAGATTTATCTTTCCAGAAGATAGTGATTTTCGGAGGGGGTAGTGTAGGACAACGCAAAGCATCACTGTTTTCCAAGTTTGCTCAAGTGACCGTTATCAGTGAAGATTTTTCCGAAGAGATCCTTGCCCTGCACGAATCCAATAAAATCGATATTGTACAAATAAATGTAAATGAAATACCCTCTGATATGATTCGCAGTTATCTGGAAGGGGCGTTTCTGGTCATACCTGCTACCAGCAACCGGGAATTAAACCTGAAAATACACCTGATAGCATCTGATATGGATATATTCGTGAATTCCGTGGATTCTAAAGGGAATGTGATAGTCCCTTCGGTGATAAAACGCGGACCTGTAACGGTAGGTATTTCCACATTGGGCCACAGCCCTGCTCTTTCCAGATATACGCGCATAAAACTCGAACATACTATCACTCCGAATTACGCAGACATGGCACATCTGCAGGATGAATTACGCACTAATCTAAAAGAACGAATTGATAACCAGCCCCTCAGGAAACAAATTCTGTGGGATGTGCTTGAAGATGATAGGATATGGGATGCTTTTGAAGAGTCCTATGAAAAAGCGTATAATATAGCATATGATATAATGTTGGAGCACATTGGGAATCACGCAGACAAAGATTCAAAGGAGCAGCTGGATTAATCACTTGAATAACGGAGGATAACATTGACTGAAATATCTAGCATGGTTATTTCCCATGCAAAGGCAACAGTGGAGGAAATGGAAGATGCCTGGCAGGGTGAAATCGAGGATATACTTTCCCAGCTAAGTTCCCATGAGCTCGTGTACGAATGCGCAGTCCTTAAGACATGCAACCGACTGGAAATGTATGTGGTATCCCCCAGAGGGAGCAGCGTACTTTTCCATTTTGCAAAAAAAATGGGTGTTTCTTCCCGCATTGTCGAATTCTATGACCATGAAGAATCCTTATACCACCTTTTAAGACTCTCCTGTGGCCTTGAATCTATGATAATAGGAGAAGATCAAATCCTGGGACAGATAAAGGATTTGTATACCATCTCCAAAAATGCAGGCACCATGGGCAAAATACTGGAGACCGCGTTTAGCAAGGCAATCCAGGTAGGTAAAAGAGCCCGTACGGAAACCAACATCAACAGAGGTTCTGTATCTATTGCATCTGCTGCAGTGGATCTTGCCGATGAAATGTTAAAAGGCCTGCAGGGACGCAATATACTTGTAATTGGAACCGGTGAGATGGGCACTCTTGTGACCCGGGCATTATCACACAGGGACATGAATGTTGTGTATCTGGCAAACCGCACATATGAAAAGGCAAAAGTACTTGCAGATGAGTTGGGGGGTGAGGCCGTGGATTTCATGAGTCTTGATCGCTATACACAGCAGGCCGATGTCATAATCAGTGCTACATCTGCTCCCCATTATGTCCTGAAGAAAGCAACAGTGGAAAAATCCCTTAAGAACAGGAACGATAATCTTCTGCTGATAGATATCGCCAGCCCCCGGGACATAGATCCCGAAATTGAAAGCCTTCCAGGAGTTATCCTGCGTAACATCGACAACCTGAGGGTAATTAATGAGCGTAACCTCCAGATGAGAATGGAAGAGGCAAAGAAAGTTGAAACTATAATTGATGAAGAATACAAAATGCTCATAAACCAGTACAAAAGACAGAAGGCAGATGCTCTTTTGTCCGAACTTTACAGCCAGATATATACTCTGCGAAAACATGAGATGGATAGGGCTGTGAACCGGTTGGGAGCTTATCACACAATCGGGGATGTGGAATGCAAAGTCCTGGATGACCTGACAAGGGCCATAGCAAATAAGGTCCTGGCAGAGCCTACCAAGGTATTGCGTAATGCAGCTGAATACAATGATGAGGCTTTTCTTGATTCGGCCTGCAAGCTTTTTAACATCAAACCCTATGCTAAAAAAGAAAAGGAAAATTGCAAATAAGGACTTGTGATACCAATGTACCCAAATATTCGAATGCGCAGGCTCAGGAACGGAAAGATAGGCAATCTTATACGTGAAACTTCCCTGGGGGTTGATGACCTCATATATCCGATGTTTGTTGACGAAACCGCAGAATCCATAGTTGAAGTACCTTCCATGGAAGGAGTTCTGAGGTTGCCTCTTTCCGAGGTTGTCAGTGAGGCCAGGAACGTGGCGGACCTGGGTATCAGTTCTTTAATGCTTTTCGGCATTCCTTCACAGAAGGATGAAAAGGGAAGCAGTGCTTACGGGGACAATGATATTGTCCAGCAGGCCACGCGTGCTATCAAGGAAGAACTTGGTGACGACATGGTTGTGATTACCGATGTCTGCATGTGTGAATACACATCCCATGGCCATTGCGGTATTATTGATAATGAAACCCATGATGTGATCAATGATGAGACTCTACCCATTTTGGGCAAGATTGCGGCAAGCCATGCCAGGGCGGGCGCAGATATGGTAGCCCCCTCGGGTATGATGGACGGCATGGTGGGTGCAATCAGGCAATCCCTGGATCAGGAAAATTTCAGTGATGTGCCAATTATGTCCTATGCTGCAAAATACTGTTCCGCATTTTACGGCCCCTTCAGGGATGCTGCTGATTCATGCTATTGTTTCGGTGATCGCTCTACATACCAGATGGACCCTGCGAATTCTGATGAGGCCCTGAGGGAAGTAGAACTGGATATCATGGAAGGTGGCGACATCGTCATGGTAAAACCGGCTCTTCCGTACCTTGATATTATCTACCGGATAAAACAGGAGTTTGGTATGCCAACTGCGGCTTACAGTGTCAGCGGAGAATATTCCATGCTCAAGGCAGCCGCCCAGCAGGGTTGGCTGGATGAGAAAAAGGTCATGTACGAATCCCTGATGTCAATAAAAAGGGCCGGAGCGGACATGATAATTACTTACTTTGCCAAGGAAATGGCACAATTACTGAATGAATAAAATTTACTGATGTGATTACATGGTCAATCTGGAAAAATCAAAAGCAATGTTTGAAAAGGCCAGGGAATATCTCCCTGGTGGTGTTAGCAGTCCGGTACGAGCAATCAAACCCTATCCATTCTACACCGAAAAAGCTTCCGGATGCCGTATTACAGATGTTGACGGTAATGAATACATCGATTACTGCCTCGGTTACGGGCCCAATATGCTGGGTCATGCAAATCCCGTGGTCAAGCAAGCAATAAGTGATCAACTTGAAAAGGGGTGGCTCTATGGAACCCCCACAGAGTCCGAGTTCAAACTGGCCGAAAGGATTGCAGCCGTATATCCAGGCATCGATATGCTTCGTTTTGTATCCACAGGTACCGAGGCCACAATGAGTGCCCTGCGGGCAGCACGTGGTTATACAGGAAAGAACAAATTTGTTAAAATCGAAGGCGGTTTCCACGGTGCTCACGATTCAGTACTTGTCAAAGCTGGCTCAGGTGCTTCCACATTAGGTAAACCCGACTCTCTGGGTGTACCACAGGATTTCACCAAACATACTCTTCAGGCACCCTATAATGATATCGAAGCCATGACAGACCTGCTTGAATCAAGCGATGATATAGCAGCTGTCATCATGGAACCGGTAATGGGTAATGTCGGTCCGGTATTGCCACAGGAAGGTTATCTGGAAGAGATAAGGAAACTTACAAGGGAATATGATACTCTGCTCATATTCGATGAAGTAATAACCGGCTTCAGACTTGCAATGGGCGGTGCACAGGAGTATTATGGTGTGACACCTGACCTGACAACGCTGGGCAAAATTATCGGCGGAGGAATGCCAATAGGGGTTTTCGGGGGCAGAAAAGATATCATCGAAATGATTGCACCTTCGGGTTCGGTATACCAGGCAGGGACTTTTAGCGGTCATCCGGCATCTGTTGCTGCAGGACATGCAGTGCTTGATGTGCTTGAGAAGGAAAATGCTCATGAGAAACTCAATACGATGGGGCAAGATGTACGCAGCAGACTTTCCGAGATGGTCACTGATAAAGGACTGGATTACAGTGTTTCAGGAGTGGGTTCCATGTTCAAGATCTTCTTTGGAGATATGCCAACAAATTATCAGGATGTACTCAAATGTGACAAGGAAGGCTATTTTAATTTCTTCCATAAAATGCTGAACCAGGGAATTTTTATACCCCCTTCCCAGTTTGAGACAAACTTCCTCTCTCTGGCACATACCGAAGATGATCTGGAAGCGACCTTTGAAACTTATGAATCCTGCCTGTAATAGGATGTGTTGATTTGATAATTGGTACAAGGGGAAGTGACCTGGCTCTTGCACAGGCAAAGACCGTTGGTGGCCTCCTGGATAACCGGGGATTCCCCACTACCCGCAAGATTATAAAGACAAGCGGTGATACCTTCACTGACCGCCCCCTCCACGAAGTGGAAGGTGTTGGTGCCTTTGTGAGGGAACTGGATGACCGGATGCTTTCCGGGGAGATCGATATTGCAGTCCATTCGATGAAGGACCTGCCCACTGAAAGACCCGCAGAACTTTCCATCGCAGCAGTTATCGAACGTGATTCTCCTCATGACGTACTTCTCACGAATGATGGTTCAACCCTTGACGAATTGCCCGAGGAAGCGATTGTAGGGACAACATCCATGCGCAGGCGGGCCCAGTTTTTGCGCTACCGTCCGGATCTGAACGTCCAGGACCTGCGAGGTAATATAAATACCCGTGTTAAAAAACTTGAATCCGGTACGTATGACGCAATTATACTGGCAGAAGCGGGTTTACAACGCATGGGCTGGGACATCGAATGTCATAGGCTGGACGCCGATGGTTTCTGTCCCTCAGCCAATCAGGGAACCATTGCCGTGGTTACCCTGGCAGGCAGTGAAGCGGAATTACTCTGCTCCCAGATCGATCATGCCGAATCCCGCATCGCTACAGAGGTCGAGAGACTGGTGATCAGGGATGTGGAAGGCGGATGTATTGTACCGGTTGGTTCATTTGCAGAATTTGTGGACAACGGCAACACGATACATATACGTGCCGAGATCTTATCCCTTGACGGAAAGCGGGATATCCGCCTGGATGAAATGATCCCGGTAGATAATTATCGAGAGCATGCTAAAGAGCTGGGTCAAAAACTTGTTGCTCTGGGCGGAAAAGAGCTGGTAAAAGAAGCCATCTCGCAGTTGTCCCCAAAAAATGATTGATCATTCATGAAGATAGCAGGCATAGAACTCAAAAATCCTACAATCCTGGCTTCAGGCATAATGGGAACCACAGGAGCAGCCCTTGCAAGAATGAGCCGCAACGGTGCCGGTGCAGTGGTAACCAAGTCAATTGGCCCGGTTCCCAAAAAAGGCCATAATAACCCTTCAATGGTGGAGCTGGAATGCGGATACATTAACGCGATGGGACTGCCCAATCCTTCCTACTCGGGTTTCTGTGAGGAAATCGGAATTGCGAAAAGCAAAACGGATGCACCGTTAATTGCCAGCATATTCGGCGGGAACGCTGCAGAATTTACTGAAGTTGCGAAAGGGTTGCTTTCCTCAAAGCCTGATTGCTTTGAACTTAATGTCAGCTGTCCCCATGCTGAAGGTTATGGAGCCTCGGTGGGAACTGATCCTGATCTTGTACATGAAATCACGGCCGCGGTAGTTGATGCTGTGGATGTACCCGTATGGGTGAAACTCACACCCAATGTTACGGATATTACTTCTATTGGCAGGGCAGCAGAATCTGCAGGTGCATCGGCAGTCGTTGCTATCAATACAGTGCGAGGCATGGCCATTGATATCCATTCCGGGTATCCGATACTCGGCAACCGTTTTGGAGGACTATCCGGTCCTGCAATAAAACCGGTGGCTGTAAAATGTGTTTATGACCTGTATGAAGTGCTTGATGTGCCCGTGATAGGAGTGGGAGGTATTACCTGCTGGGAAGACGCAATCGAAATGATGCTGGCTGGCGCAAGTGCTGTTGAGATCGGATCTGCCGTACATGAAGACACTCAAATTTTTGAAAAAATAAGCAAAGGTATTGATACATACCTGCAAAAGTATGGATATTCAAAAGCTGAAGATATAGCAGGCCTATCACACGAGATGATCTGATGCGTCCCATTCATTCAAAAATCACCGAAATCGTCGAAGAGTCACCCAATGTGCGTACTTTTTTCTTTGACACACAATTCGACGAAGCCATTCCCGGCCAATTCGTAATGGTCTGGGTACATGGAACCGATGAGGTCCCTATGACCCTCTCCGGTAAAAATTCCATTACAGTCCAGAAGGTAGGTGATGCCACATCCCGTATGTTCGAACTTGGAATAGGTGACCATATGGGGCTCAGGGGTCCTTTTGGCAGAGGTTTCACCATTCCCAAAAAGGGTGAAAACGTACTTTTCATTGCAGGAGGAGTAGGAGCCGCACCGATTGCTCCCCTTGCAGATATTGTAAAGGCAAGAGGAATTGAAGGCCGCACAATTCTGGGTTCCAGATGCTGTGATGAACTTTTGTTCAGGGAACGCTTTGCCTGTGGCAGGGTGGATATTACCACTGATGACGGTTCCGAAGGCAGGGGCGGTTTTGTGACCGATCAGCTGGCAGATACGAATACCTCTGATTATGACAGGATATATGTGTGTGGCCCGGAGATTATGATGTATAAGGTCTTTGAAATTTTGAAAGCACGCAATGTTCAGGTAAAGTCAGAGTTCAGCCTGCACAGGTATTTCAAATGTGGTATCGGAGTTTGTGGAACCTGCAGTATGGATCCCGATGGCCTGCGTGTCTGCAGGGACGGGCCTGTATTCAATGGCGGTGAACTTGAAAAATCTGAATTTGGACATTATGAACGTGATTCTTCAGGTTGCAAATGCCATTTTTAATTATCAGGCAGCAAGTTTTTGTGCCTTCACCTTTTCATAGAGCAGGTTAAACAGAAAAAGCAATTCCCCTTCCAGAAAAATTATTCCTGAATTGGTCCTGTCTTCTTTTTTGGCAAAAAGGATAGTTAGTTCAAGATCTCTTTGCGCTGCCTGTTTTACCGACATGTCAAATGTATCCTTTGTACTTGAAAGGTGTTTTTCGACATTTTCTTCATCAAGATAGGTATTTATCCATCGTACCAGTTCGGTCCGATATCTACCCGAAATCGGAATGTTATTCACATACCTGCGTACATGGTTTATTTCTTCTGTGCAGTAAAGATCGTTCATATCCACTCCCCAATAAAGTATTCTTTCCAAACAGTCAAATAAGTTATCATTGGATATTCGCAGATTAAGGTCTCAATTCTATAAAAATAATGATATTAATTTAAACCTTTATGTATATTCCATCTCAAATATAATTCTCCCATGAAATTCAGTACACAAATAAATTAGCAATTCTCAAAAATATAGATGCTTTATGAAATATTAAAATAAGACTTGTTTGCTATATAATATAAGAATTACAGATGTTTTTACAAATAAAAAGAAGTGCTTATATGGAAGACTTATTCGATGTTTAGGCAATGATTAGAAGAGAAAGGAGGCAACTCGAAGCTGATGATAATTCAGGATTAATCATTAGCTCATTGACAAAAGAACCAGTAAGATATGATTCATTTGAGGAAAGAAGTGCTTATCCTTATAATTGTGTAATAGATTTTCATTTTGTTGAGTATCAAATAAAGAATCGTTTAGTCAACAACAAATGTACCTACATAAAAAAAACACCTATAAGTAGGGAAAAAAGGTCATTCAAAAATTCAGATAGCCTAAAAAAGAAGAAGGGTTTCAGAAAAAATAATTATGTAAAGCCAACAAGCCAAAAGGACAAAATAAAAAATAATGAATTGAAATTAGATTTAGCTGATTTTATAAAATCATCCAATCATACAGCAGATAAAAATCATTTATTTTCAAGTAATTCTGAAAATACTTCAAATACACACTGCAATATTCCAAAAAAATGTATTACCTGCAATGATAAACATAATTGCCGCCTTTTAAAGCAAGGATTTGAAGAGATATGCAAAAGATAATTTAATTTCATTAATGAACAGCAATATTATGCAAAATAATCTAATGTAACATTTTTTGATGATTTTTTATTCGAATTCAGTAACTTATTTGTGTATCCTCTAAGATCACCAGTTATTACTTCCGTATCTGGCTCTAAAATCAAACGTAGATTGCCCTGATAATGACTATCATCGGCCATATCTTCAGGAGGTTTGACAACACCCAATAAACGACCTTGTTCTTTGCAGAACTCAGCAGTTTTCATACTTCCCCCTTTACTTTTGGACTCTACAAGAACAGTTCCAAGGGATAAGCCACTTTGAATTCTATTTCTTTCAATGTATGTATACTTTTTTGCTCTTGTTCCAATAGGATATTCCGAAAGCAATATCCCACCTTTTCTGATTATTTCTTCAGCTAATTCCTTATTGGATTTTGGACTTATTGAATCTAAACCATGAGCCAAAACAGCGGCAGTTATTCCGCCTTTTTTCAGTACACCCTTATGCGCAGATGCATCAATTCCCAATGCAAGTCCTGATACAACATTTAGTCCTCGTTTTGCAAATTGAAATCCTAAGCATTCTGCTTTCTTTGCTCCAGATATAGTAGGCTTTCTTGTACCGACTATGGCGACACAATGGTCATTTAGTGCTTCAATATTACCCATAGCATGTAATAACAAAGGAGGATTTGTTATTTGTTTTAATGATTCAGGATAATTTTTGTCAAAGATCGATATAATTTGAATGCCTATTGAATTTGATTTTTCGTATATTTTGGTTGCATTATACCAAGATTTTTCAACCGTTTCAAAATCTGGAACAACAATCCGATTGTAACTTTGTTTTGCATTTTCAATTAACTGTATAATTTTATTTACATCATTTATTTTCCTTGCATCTTCTGAGGAAAGCATGGTTTGAATACTTTTATTCCCTATGCCAGAAATATTCTGCAATGTTAATATCAAGATACTAGATTTCATATTTGATTACCAAACATTTCATATTTTGATGTTTCACCCAATGCAAATGGGACAACAATTTTAGCTCCATTTTTATCTAAAAGTTTTCTACATATATTTAGAGAAAAGCCTTTTGTAGTGACATCATCCAACAAAAGAATCTGTTGTCCCTTGACTTTAAATCTATTGGTAATAACAAGAGAGGACATCTCTAAAGATTCTTCTTTTATTCCTCCAGCAGATTTTTTGGGAACTGTTTTTACTCTTTTTATTATATCAGTTCCATCAATTATTTGGCTTTTACATATATTACCTTTTGTATCAAAATATTCTTTATTTATTATAAATTGAGCTAGTCTACTTATACCTGTATCTGTTTCTTTTTCTTTATGAGACGGTACAATACAGAAAACAAATTTTTCAAAAACATTTAATTTATTGATAATCAATGAATAGAAATATTTTAAAACTTCTTCCTGTGATTTGATATTAAGATTCTTGATATTTTTTAAATTTAATATACTCTTTGAAAAGCTATCAAAATCAGGGTTGGTACCATTTCTGTAAGGTTGATAGACGCCACATACAAATATATTATGTTGTGCAACCAATAAGTTGTGTTCTTTTTTTAGAAAGATGCTGGGCACTTCTAGTGAATACAAAGATTCTTTATGAACTTCAAAATCGGTTTTCTTATCAAAGTGATTTGCATCACTTTTTTCTAATTGCTCGATATTTTGTCCCAAATATTGACCATTAAGGACTACAAGACAATCATCGCCTTTTCCAGAATACATTTTCTCTTTAATACCGGCGTATGAAAATATATTGCTATATAACCATCTTTTAGCAGAATATTCTTTACTATTTACAAGAGGTTGCAAGTGTTTACAATCTCCAGCCATAATATAGTGTGTCTTGTTAATTAGGCCAGATGCAAAAAGAACAGATGGTAAATTGGCCATATTTGCTTCACAGAGTATCATCACATCAAAATTATGATTAAATATCTTTGAATCTAAATAAGTATTATTAAGTGTGCAACCTATTACCGAAGCATTATTAATTA